>Ga0172379_10001051_pt1 | contig 59411 bp, 62 predicted proteins | sample GrowelOW334metaG_FD_119756 | JGI IMG/M metagenome (GOLD analysis project Ga0172379, IMG submission 119756) | Groundwater microbial communities from an aquifer near a municipal landfill in Southern Ontario, Canada - Groundwater well OW334 metaG | ecosystem: Environmental > Aquatic > Deep... | reverse complement strand
CGAGCAACAAATTTTCGCAAGGAGGTAATCCGACGTCAGAAAATTTGGCGAGACGGATAAATAAATTTGGCCATGATTTCGACCGGTCGCGATTCTTGCTCCACTTCTTCTAAAGAAGTGGAAATAAAATAATCTAAAGAAAAGTATTAAAGAAATATTATTAAAAAAACCGAGGCGGCCAATACGGCGCCTCGGGGTATTATTATACTCAATATTTTATGCAGAAAAACCGGCTACCTTGATTTTCTCGATGATCTGGTTATAGACTTCATCGATATTCTTTTCGCCATCGACTTTAGCCAGGATCCCTTCTTCTTCATAACGATTAAGAATCGCATCAGTTTCCAGATGATACTTTTCGAGCCGCTTCAAAACGGTTTCCGGATTATCATCTTCTCGCAGATACAGCGGCTCGCCGCAGGCATCGCAGACAGATAGATCCTTCGGCGGATTGTATTTGATATGATAAGTGTGGCCGTTCTTGCAAACGCGCCGGCCGCTCATGCGATCGACGATCGCTGAATCAGAAACATCGATCAAAACGGCGAGGCCGAGCTCAGTAATGCCGTCCAAAAATTCTGCCTGTCCCAATGTCCGCGGATAGCCGTCAAGAATAAAACCGCTATGGCAGTCATCCTGCTTAAGCCTGTCAGCCACCAAGCGATTGACTAATTCAGCCGAAACGAATTCTCCGCGGCTCATGACAGCGGCGACTTCTTGCGACAACGGATTGGCTGTGTCTGCTTGGATATTGCGCAGAATATCTCCGGTGGAAATATGCGGCAACCCCAAAGACTCAGCGAACTTTTTCGCCTGCGTACCCTTGCCCGATCCCGGAGGACCGAAAAATGCGACTCTCAGCGGCTTATCGTTTTTGTTCATATGTTTTTGACTCTCCTTTTTTGTTGTTTCCCAATTAAAGAACTATATCTCCTCGTAATCGCGCATCGCCAACTGCGCATTGATCTGAGTTACCATCTCAATAACGACCGAGACGACGATGAGCAATGATGTGCCGCCGATGACGAGCGACCGAGTGCCAGTCAGTTGGGCAGTAATTAAAGGCAGGACAGCGACCAGACCCAAGAATAAGGCGCCGGTCAGAACGATCCTAGTGATGATATGCTGAAGATATTCAGCAGTCGATTTTCCCGGACGGATGCCGGGTACAAAACCGCCTTGCTTCTGCAGATTTTCCGCCACTTGGTCGGGATGGAAAATGACCGCGGTATAGAAATAAGTGAAGACGACGACCATGGAAAAATATGCGACGCCGTAAAATAATTGATTCTGGAATAATCTGATGACCCACTGCGCCGCTCCGGCGACCCAAGCGGTCTTAACGCCGACAAAAAGCTGGCCGACCGTCTGAGGGATCAGAATGATGGAAATAGCGAAAATTATCGGGATGACGCCGGCCATGTTGACGCGCAGCGGCAAATGAGTCGAAGCGCCGCCAGTTGTCTGGCCGCCGCGAATCTGCCTGGCATACTGCACAGGGATATTGCGCTGGCCCTCGGACATGATGACCACTGCGATGATAGTAATCAAGGCAATGATGGCGAAGACCGCCATGTTGATTATTTCCGCTTGATTGAAATTGGAAATGGTCTGAGTGAAGCTTGATGGCAGACCGGAAACGATGCCAGCGAAAATCAACAGCGATATGCCGTTACCGATTTTCTTTTCTGAAATAAGCTCGCCCAACCACATCATGAATATCGTGCCGGCTGTCGTGGCGACAAGCGCCATAACCAAATCGATCTGATGGAAATTAGCGAATATCTGGCCGCCGCCTGATGAGCTGCGCAGAATCTGGATCATACCGAAACCCTGCAAGACCGCCAAAGGCACAGTCAGCCAGCGAGTCCACATATTGATCTTATTGCGCCCGTACTCGCCTTCCTTGGATAACTCTTCCAAAGACGGCACCACCATGGTCAAAAGCTGGAAAATGATCGATGAAGTGATATAAGGGCCGACGCCAAGCATCACCACGGAAAAATTATCCATGGCGCCGCCGGAAAATATATTCATCATGCCCAAAATCTGATTTGACGCAAACAATCTCTTGAGGCCGACAGCATCAACGCCGGGAATGGCGATATGGGCGGCTATGCGAGAGATGATCAGAATGAATAATACGAACAAGATGCTATTGCGCAAGTCTTTCAACTTCCAAATTTTAGATATTTGTTCAAACATAAAATAGTTTTTAGTTTGTAGTTTTTAGTTTGTAGTTAATGACGAACCTGAATTATAATCTTAAAACTGCAAACTTAAAACTAAAAACTTTTATCAGATGTTACTTGATTTCCGCTTTGCCGCCAGCCGCTTCGATAGCAGCTTTAGCCGTGGCACTATAGCCATTGGCGATAACAGTCAGCTTCTTGGACAATTTGCCGTCACCCAAGACCTTGACGCGTTTTTCTCTCTTATCGATAAAACCCATCTGGATCATTTTTCTGATATCGACGATCACGCCATCCTCGAATGCGTTAAGTTCGCTAACGTTGACGACAGGAGTCTTAACATTAAGGGATTTAAAGCCTCGCAACTTAGGAGTGGAAAGCATCATCTGCTTCATGCCCAAAGCCTTCAAACCGGAGACGCCGCTTCTGGCTCTCTGGCCTTTCATGCCCTTGCCGGAATAAGTTCCGCGCTTGCCGCCACGGCCGATGACTTTGCGTTTCTTCGTCGCGCCCTTGGCAGGATGTAAATTTGATAAATTGAGTGACATATAAATATTATATTGATACTAATCTACGAATTGTACGAATGATACGAATGAATACGAATTCTTTCTTAATTTATTAGTATCCATTCGTATCATTAGTATTATTAGTATATTCGTATCTTTTATTATTCTTCGCTAATATGAGCAATAACCTCTTTCGCCTCATCTTTAGCCTTTTTCTTATCGCCGTACTTGTTTTTCTTCAATTGAGACAAGGCCATCAAAGCGGCGCGCACATTATTGATTTTGTTATTGGTGCCAAGGATCTTAGAAACGATATTCTCGATGCCGGCCAATTCCAAGACCGTCCGGACAGCGCCGCCGGAAATAATACCAGTACCGACAGGAGCCGGTTTTAACATGATCTTAGCTGCGCCGTATTTTACATGGACCGAGTGAGTGATCGTACCCTCGCGCATATTGATCTTGATGAGAGCCTTTTCTGCCTGATGGACGGCTTTCTGCACTGCCATCGGCACATCCTTGGCTTTGGCCAGACCCATGCCGACACGGCCTTTCCTGTCGCCGATTACGACGCAAGCGCGGGAGCTCATTCTTTTACCGCCAGCCATGACACGGGTAACGCGGGCAATTTCAACTATGCTCTGATCGAATTCAGGCTTTTCGCGCTGCGGCCTTGGACCGCGCCTCTTTGAATCTTTTTTATCACGTTCTTTAAAATCTTTTGGCATATGTGTAATTAAATCTTTATTCCGCCTTCGCGAGCGCCTTCAGCAACGGCCTTGACGCGGCCATGATACTTGAATGATCCGCGGTCAAAGACTGCCTCGCTGATCTTGGCAGCCTTGGATCTTTCGGCTAAAAGCTTGCCGACCTCGAACGCTTTTTCCGTCTTCGTCTTGCCGGCTTTAACTTCAGTATCTTTAGCGCTGGCAAGAGTCAAGCCCTTCTCATCATTGATCAATTGAGCGTAAATATGGCTCAAACTGCGATAAACAGACAGGCGAGGCTTGGAGGCTGTGCCGGAAATCTTCACTCTGACGCGCTTGGCGCGCCTTTCGACTCTTTGGATTTTTGATTGTATTCTATTCATATAGTTTAATGATACTAATCTACGAATTGTACGAATGATACTAATAGGTACGAATTCTTTCTTAATTTATTAGTATTCATTCGTATCATTAGTATTATTAGTATATTCGTATCTTTTGGTTATTTGCCTTTGCCTGCGGCCTTGCCGGCCTTCTTAATGAATTTCTCACCGACATATCTGATGCCCTTGCCTTTATACGGCTCAACCTTCTTGATGCGGCGGATCTGCGCGGCTGTTTCGCCGACGAGCTGTTTATCGATGCCGGAAATAGTCATGATGTTGGCTTCTACGGCAATTGTGATGCCTGCGGGTATGGCGAATTCAACCGGATGGGAAAAACCGACATTCAAATTGACTTTGTTGCCGCTGACCGCATACTTCATGCCGACGCCGTTGATCTCCAATTGCTTGGAAAAACCGATTGTCACGCCAGTGATCATATTCCTGATCAAGCTGCCGAAAAGACCCCACAAAGCGCGCTGCGATTTGTTTTCCTCGTCTTTGATCTTGACTTGGAGCGTGCCGTCTTTCAACTCAGCGCTAACCAAAGGATGCAGCTTTTCCTTCAAGCTTCCTTTAGGACCTTTAACCTCGACGACATCGCCAGTCAATGTGACTTCGACGCCGCTCGGTATAGTGATGGGATTTTTTCCGATTCTAGACATATGTGTGGTATTAGTAGACTTCGCACAAGACTTCGCCGCCGAGACCCAGCTTCTTCGCTTGCTTATTGCTCATTAAGCCTTGAGAGGTGGATAAGATGGAAATGCCGTAGTTATTCAAAACGACTGGCAGCTCATCCTTCTTCACATACTGGCGCTGGCCTGATTTGGAAATCCTGTTGATGCCGGAAATGACAGGCGTCTTGCCGTCGTATTTCAAGACAATCTCAAGCCCGCCGAATTTGAATCCTTCGGTGCCCGGTTGGATTTCGATGATGTCAGAAATGTACCCCTCGCGTTTGAGGATTTTCGCCAATTCCAATTTCAATTTAGAGAAAGGCAAATATACCTTTTCTTTTTTGGCTTTGGCGCCATTTCTGATTCTTGTCAGCATGTCTGCTATAGGATCTGTCATATTTTATTTATTTACCAAGATGATTTAGTGATGCCCGGAATCTGGCCGCCAGTGGCAAGTTCACGGAAACAAATGCGGCACAACTTAAAATCCCGCATGTAGCCGTGCCTGCGTCCGCAGCGCCAGCAGCGATTGACCTTTCGGGTAGAAAATTTCGGTTTTCTTTTTGATTTAGCGATTTGAGCTTCGGTAGCCATATATTGATTGTTATCCAATTATGATTTTTTCTGCATCGGGAATCCCAGCAAGCGGAACAATTCTTCTCCTTCTTCATGGCTTTTCGAATTGGTCGTGATATTCACTTGCATGCCATGTATCCGTTCGACTTCGTCGGAGCGGATTTCAGGAAACACCACATGCTCTTTGAAACCGATCGACATATTGCCTTGCTGATCGATATTTCCAGCCGAGACGCCGCGAAAATCGCGGATACGAGGCAACGAAATATTTATCAGCTTGTCCAAAAAGTCGTACATCTTCTGGCCTCTTAAGGTAACAACAACACCTACTACCATATTCTCCTTCACCTTGAAGGCCGAGATAGCCGCTCGCGATTTGGTGCGGACTGGTTTCTGGCCGGTAATGCGGCGCAAGTTGTTTTCGACATTATCGAGAAGACCGCTATCGGTATTTCTGGAATTTATGCCGACGTTAATAGTGACCTTAAGAATTTTCGGCACAGACATGATGTTCTTATAGCCGAATTTTTCTTTTAAAGCCGGTACGACCTCTTTCTGGTATTTTTTATGTAATCTTGATTCCATATTATAATTAGATTGTTTCTGAACACTTCTTGCACATCCTTGATTTGGCATCACCCTCGATCTTGAAGCCGACACGAGCGGCCTTGCCGCACTTCGGGCAGACTAAGGCAACCTTAGAAACAGGCACGGCTGCCGGAAACTGGATCCGCTGGCCCTTCTCGCCGCCTTTTCTGGCTTTCTGATGCTTGATCAGCAAATTCAAACCCTCAATGACCACCTTGTCTGGCGTCATCACCTGCAGCACTTTGCCGGTTTTACCTTTATTCTTGCCGGCAAGCATTATTACTTTGTCTCCTGTTTTGATTTTCATATAATTATTATTGATACTAATCTACGAATTGTACGAATGATACTAATGGCTGCGAATTCTTTCTGAAATTATTAGTATTTATTCGTATCATTAGTAAATTAGTATATTCGTATCTTTATTATAGTACTTCCGGCGCCAAAGAAATAATTTTTTGATAGCCCAGATTCCTTAATTCCCTGGCGACAGGCCCGAAGATACGGGTGCCGCGCATTTCTTTTTTAGCGTCGATCAGAACGACGGCATTATCATCAAAGCGGATGTAAGAACCGTCGGCGCGCCTGGTTTCTTTCCGGGTGCGAACGACTACGCCCTTGACTACATCGCCTTTTTTGACCTGGGAATGAGGCGCAGCTTCCTTGACGGACAAAGTAACGATATCGCCGATGCGGCCATAGCGTTTCTTAAAGCCGCCGGACACATTAAAGACTGCAAGCCTCTTGGCTCCGGTATTATCTGCTGATTTTACGATTGATCTTAGTTGAAGCATATGTTTAGTAAATAACTCTCCATTTTTTATCTTTGGATAATGGCCGGCACTCTACGAAATCAACGACATCATCGATCTTATACTGGCCCTTTTCATCATGGACTTTGTATTTCTTGTCGACGCGATAACGCTTCTTCAATTTCGGGTGCGTCTTGAATGATTCGACTTTGACGACGATAGTCTTATCCATTTTATCGGAAACGACCGTGCCCTTGAATTTTCTGAATTTCTTTTCCATATGATAATTATTTCTTTTTACTGTTGATTACCGTCATTAAGCGGGTAACATCTTTTTTGATGACGCGAATTTCCCTGACGCTCTTAAGCTGGCCCTGATGGACCTTGAAACCTAAATCACCCAGCTGCTTCTTGGCAGCGCTAAGCAATTGATTGAGCTCCGGGATTTCCTTTAATTGTAATTCCTTGATATTCATATAATATAATTTGATACTAATCTACTAATAATTGTACGAATGATACTAATGACTTAATTGTACGAATGATACTAATGACTACGAATTCTTTCTGAAATTATTAGTATTTATTCGTATCATTCGTACCATTAGTATATTTGTATCTTTAATTCTTTACGAATTTAGCTTGGACCGGCAATTTGTATGCTGCCAACTCCATGGCTTCCCTAGCCTGATCTTCCGGCACGCCGTCGATCTCAAAAATGATCGTGCCCGGCCGGACAACTGCCACATAATATTCCGGAGCGCCTTTTCCGCCGCCCATAGTGCTCTGCGATCCCTTGTTGGTAATGGCAGCATGCGGGAAAATACGGATCCAGGTCTTGCCGCCGCGTTTGATATATTTAGCGATAACGCGCCTCGCAGACTCAAGCTGTTGGGCCTTGACCCAGCCGCCGGTTACGGCCTTCAAGCCGTAACTGCCGAAACTTAAGTAATTACCCTTGGTTGCGGCGCCTTTGTGGCGAACATCGGGGCGATGCTGTTTTCTGTGTTTTAACTTTTTAGGCATTAACATATTATATGTAGTATCAATTTTTAATTTAAAATTTAAAGTTTAAAATGTCATTATTGTTCATTTAAAATTTTAAATTCATTTTAAATTCTAAATTGAAAATTTTAAATTAATCTTTTATATTCTCTTTCCTCTTATCTTCAAAAATATCTCCCTTATAAATCCAGACTTTTATGCCGATCGTGCCATAAATGGTCTGAGCGACGCCGCGAGCATAATCAATATCGGCGCGCAAGGTATGCAACGGCACTTTGCCATAAAGGAATAATTCGCGTCTGGCGATTTCTGCGCCATCCAAGCGCCCGGAAATAATAACCTTGACGCCTTTGGCGCCGGCCTTCTCAGCCCGTCCCATCGTCTGTTTGACGACGCGGCGGAAAGGAATGCGCTTCTCGATATCGGTCGCCATGGATTGTATCAAGACGGCGGAATCCACATTCGGATTAGCCACTTCGATAATATTGATATTGATGTTTTTGATGGCGCGCTTGCGGGAAAAGGCATCCTTAAGGAATTTATCCTTCAGCTCTTTCTTCAGATCTTCTGCTCCTGATCCGCCGCGGCCGATAATCAAGCCCGGTCTGGCGGCGTAAAGATTGACGATGACGCTGCCAGCTGAACGCTCTATTTCCACGGAGGAAATGCCCAAGTTGCGGAATTTTGTGCGGATATATTTCTTGATTTTCATGTCCTGCATCAAATATTCGGCAAAATCAAGCTCGGTAAACCATTTGGCGTCCCAGGTTTTATTGATTTTCAATCTGAATGCTTTGGCGTTAACTTTTTGACCCATATGAGTATGTTATTTGCTTCCGGTTTTTCTATTTAAGACTCTGCTAGCAAAGCCCTTAGTGCTGGCGGCGACTTTTTTGCCTCCCTTGTCATCAGCTTTCTGATTTATCTCCTTCAACTCATCGAATTCGGCGCTGCCGACTTTGATTATATCGCTATCATCAGTTTTCTTGATTTTTTTCGTCTTGCCGGAGGCGACTATTTCCGCCAAAGTCAATTCAACATGGCAAGTCATCTTGCGCAGCGGGGTGGCTCGGCCTTGAGCGCGAGGCATCCAGCGCTTCAGGGCGGGACCTTCATTGACCGTAACGGTTTTAATCATCAGGTTATTTTTGTCCAAATCAAAATTTTCCACGGCATTGGCAATGGCCGATTCCAATATTTTGAGAAGAGGCAAAGAGGCGATCTTCTTATTGAAAGACAATTGCCATTTGGCCTTTTCCACTTCCATGCCCTTGATCAGGTTGGCGACTAAGCGAACCTTGCGCGGGGACATTCTGACATATTTTGCTCTTGCGATAACTTGCATAAAATTATTTTTTAGTTGCCTCAATAGTCTTCTGCATCTTGCCGCCATGCCTGTAGAATTTACGTGTCGGTGAGAATTCGCCTAGCTTATGGCCGACCATGTTTTCGACGACAAAAACCGGAATATGCTCCTTGCCGTTGTGCACGCCGAAAGTAAGTCCGACCATTTCAGGAGTAATCGCGCTGTTTCTGGACCAAGTTTTGATAACGGCTTTGGATCCCTTCGGCTGCTTCTGTATCTTTTGGAGCAGTCTGGCATCAACGTAAGGACCCTTTTTTAAACTTCTAGACATAAATTAGTTATATGATACTAATCTACGAATTGTACGAATGATACTAATGGCTGCGAATTTTTTCTGAAATTATTCGTACCTATTCGTATCATTAGTAAATTAGTATATTCGTATCTTTATTTGTTATTTTCTTTTCTTCTTCTTCGGCCTTCTATTGATGATGAATTTATCACTGGCTTGGCCTTTCTTTCTGGTCTTGACGCCATAAGCGTTCTTGCCCCATTTGGTCTTCGGATGCTTCATACCGATCGGGTTATGGCCCTCACCACCGCCATGCGGATGATCAACCGGGTTCATAACTTTGCCTCGAACGGTCGGACGGATGCCGCGATGGCGCATTCTTCCTGCCTTGCCCCAACGGATATTCTTGAAATCAGGATTGGAAACAGTGCCGATAGTAGCTAAGCAATTCTCATCTACCTGGCGGACTTCGCCGGAAGGCAGCTTCAATTGGGCATAGCCGCGATCAAAACCCATAAGGGCTACGGTATTGCCGGCGCCTCTGGCCAATTGGCCGCCGCGTCCCGGATTCATTTCGATATTGTAAACGGTCATGCCGGCAGGAATATGAACCAAAGGCATGGCATTGCCGGTTTTGAATTCTATCTTTGATTTCGAGCTCATGATCTTGTCGCCGACCTTAAGATCAATCGGAGCCAGAATATATTTCTTTTCGCCATCGGCATAATTTACCAAGGCGATGCGGCCGTTCCTTCCCGGATCGTACTCGATAGCGGCGACAGTAGCTGGAATATCGAATTTATCGCGGCGGAAATCAATCACACGGACTTTCTTTCTGGCGCCGCCGCCTTGGTGTCGGACAGAAATTTTTCCTTGCGCGTTGCGGCCGGCCATATTTTTGCCGCTCTTAATCAAGCTTTTCTGAGAAGCTTTAGCGGTTACGTCGCGGCTTTCCAAAACAGATGTTTGGCGCCGGCCCGGAGTCGTTGGTTTGTATATCTTTATAGACATATATTCTGGTTCTGTATGATCTAAATATTATTTTCCTGCTTCGTAAACATTAATCGATTTGCCCTTTGGCAAAGTAATGACGGCTTTGCGCCAATCCTTGCGTTTGCCCCAGCTCTTGCCGAATCTCTTGACCTTGCCCATGCGATTAAGAACATTGACTTTGACCGGCTTAATTCCATAACGAGTCATCACAGCTTTGATAATCTCGCTCTTTGTCGCATCAATAGTCACGGCAAAAGCATACTTGCCATGCTGCTCGTCTTTAGTGGACTTTTCTGTGATCAGCGGAGAAATAAGCACGCCGTAAACTCCCTGCTTTCCGGCCGGCACATCTGCGTCGATTTTATCAACAACAACTTTTTCCGCCTTCTTGATCGGAGTCTTAGCTTTCTTTTCTTCTGCTGCCGCAGTTTTTTTATCAAATAATCCCATACTAATTATTTAACTTTTTTTACTATTTTTTTTGCAACCTTCTTGACCTTCTTCGCAGTTTCTCCGGTTTCAGCTTTTTTTTCATTGACCTTCTTGAAGTGCTTTTCAATTTCTTCAATCGATTTGACGCTGGCAATGACCGTAGTGGCCTTCAACAGGTCGACGCAATTCAAGCTTTTGGCGGAAATAGTCTTAATGCTGCCGAGGTTGGCGGCTGATTTTGTCAGCTTGGCATCCGAAGCATCCATGACCAATAAGACTTTCTTGCTATCCTTCATGCCAGAAACCTTGCTCTTCAAATTAGCCAGCCACAGTCCCAAGTCCTTGGTTTTGCCGGTCATATTGGATAAGTTATCCAAGAGAACCAGAGTCTTGCCGTTTGCTTTGTCTGACAAACACATGGCCAAAGCCAACTGCTTCTGTTTCTTATTGACCTTCTGCGTGAAGTTGCGATCGCTTCGAGGACCGAAGGTGATGCCGCCGCCGACCCAGATAGGAGAACGGGTAGAACCATGGCGAGCTCGGCCAGTGCCTTTCTGTTTCCATGGCTTCTTGCCGCCGCCGGAAACTTCCGAGCGAGTCTTGGTATGAGCCAAAACCTGGCGGGAATTCGCTTCCTGCGCCAAGACGACCTGATGGACGACTTCAGCTTTCGGCGTGACAGCAAATAATCTATTAGATAATTCAATGTCTTTTACCTGTTCGCCGCTATTATTGTAAACTGGATATTTCATAACTTTTTTATTTTTTTTCACTCATGCTTCAATACCCTCTAATCGTCATCCCGGAATCACAATGTAATCATTGGGATATCCGGGATCCAGGTTAATCCTAATCCTAATCTTAATCCTAATCGAACCTGGATTCCAGATATTTTGACGATTACATCAAAATTCTGGAATGACGAGAGAGATATAATTTAATAATTATTATAATTTATTTTCGATATCAGCTATCTCTTCTTTAACTTCCTCAACTGGAGTCTCAACTGCCTCTTCCTTAACCTCCTCAACGACTTCCGGCTTTTTGATCTCCATTACGCCTTTGCCGTAAATCATGATCATGCCGTTTCTCGCTCCGGGAATCGCGCCCTTGATATAGAGAATGTTCTTTTCCGGATCAATGGCCACGACTGACAGGCCGGAGACAGTAACCTGCTCATCACCCATATGGCCGGCCATTCTCTTGCCTTTGAAAACCCTTTGCACGCCGCCCGCACCGATGGAACCAGGCATTCTTTCCTGATCCTTATGGCCGTGAGACTTAGGCGCGCCGTGGAATTTATGGCGCTTGACGACGCCTTGGAAACCCTTGCCTTTCGATGTTCCGGTAACTTTGACTTCGTCGCCAGGAACAAAAACAGACACAGTAACTTCGTCGCCGCGTTTCAAGCTGGCAGTATCTTCCTTTTCGACTCGGAATTCTTTGATCGTCCTGACAGCGGCCAAGTCCTTAAGATGCCCGGCTTTAGATTTGCCATTCTTCTTTGTTACGCCATAGCCGATCTGCACCGCATCATAGCCGTCCTTGCCAGAAGTCGATTTGATCTGCGTAATGACATTAGGAGTAGCCAAAACAGCGGTAACCGGGATAACGGCGCCGTCTTCACGAAAGATTTGAGTCATTTCTAACTTTTTACCTAGGATAAGCTTCATATCTATATAGACAATTACTATTTACTATTAAAAAAACTCCGGTCCGCATTCATGACCCGAGCTTGGATAACATTTAGCAGCGCCAAAAATATGGCGTTGCTTCTATGTGATCAAGTTGTAGTTCAAATGAATACGATTCCTCAAAGATTCGTTTCTACTCATAGAGGTTTTCCCCAATCAGCTTCTTTATGGCGCGGGATCTTTCTCTATTTTCTTAAAAAATCTTTATTATTAAATTTACATTTTTATTTCAATGTTGACACCGGCTGGCAAAGACAAGCCCATTAATGCGTCGACGACCTGCGCTGTCGGATCGATAATATCTATCAATCTTTTGTGCGTTCTCATCTCGAACTGATCTCTGGCATTCTTATGGACGAAAGTGGATTTGTTGACGGTATACTTGCGCTTTTCCGTCGGCAAAGGCACCGGTCCGATGACATTCACGCCAAAGCGATGGCAAGAATCAATGATCTTGCGAGCTGAGTTGTCGATGATTTTGTGGTCGTAGGCCTTAAGCTTAATCCTGATTCGCTGATGGGATTTGCCTTCTGCTGCTGTTTTAGTTGCCATAGATTCTTTGTGTCTTACCGTCTAACGATTAAGAATTATGATTTGATAGACGCAATGACTGTTTTTTCATTTCACTGTCGCGGAGACAAGTTCGCGCTTATCCCCGCTGAGTATAATGAAAACTTACTTAATGATCTTCGTTACGACACCGGCGCCGACAGTATGGCCGCCTTCACGAATAGTGAATTTCATCTTATCTTCGATAGCGACAGTCTTGCCCAATTTGATCTTCAGGTTGACGGTATCGCCAGGCATGACCATTTCTGATCCTTCCGGCAATTCGATCTCGCCTGTTACGTCAGTAGTGCGGACGTAGAATTGAGGCTTGTAACCCTTGAAGAAAGGTTTGTGGCGTCCGCCTTCTTCCTTGCTCAAGATATAGACTTCAGCTTCGAATTCAGCATGAGGAGTGATAGAGCCGACTTTAGCCAAAACCTGGCCGCGTTCGACATCTTCCTTCTTGATGCCGCGCAAGAGTAAACCTGCGTTATCACCTGCTCTGCCTTCATCCAAATTCTTGTTAAACATTTCGATACCAGTAACTACAGTCTTAGCAGTCGGCCTTAAACCGACAAGTTCGACTTCTTCGTTCAATTTGATGATACCGCGTTCGATTCTGCCAGTGACAACAGTGCCGCGTCCTTCGATTGAGAAGACATCTTCAATAGGCATCATGAAAGGCTGATCGGTAGCGCGCTGAGGTTCCGGGATATAAGTATCCAAGGCATTCATCAATTCCATAATGCAATCGCCGTCCGGACCTGCAGGATTCTGCAAGGCTTTCAAAGCGGAGCCCTTGATGATCGGAGTAGTGTCGCCAGGATATTCATACTTGGTCAATAAGTCGCGGATTTCTCCTTCGACTAATTCAAGCATTTCCGGATCAGCCTGATCAACTTTGTTGATGAAAACGATGATGTAAGGAACGCCAACCTGTCTGGCGAGCAAGATATGTTCGCGAGTCTGAGGCATCGGGCCGTCAGTAGCGGCAACAACCAAGATGGAACCATCCATCTGAGCGGCGCCAGTGATCATGTTCTTGATATAATCAGCATGGCCTGGGCAGTCAACGTGAGCATAGTGCCTCTTTTCTGTCTCATATTCTACATGAGCTGTAGCGATAGTGATACCGCGAGCTTTTTCTTAAGGAGCTGCGTCGATCTGATCGACTGATTTGCTCTGAGCTGTAAAGCCGCGAGCAGTCAAAGTAGCCAAAATAGCCGCAGTCAAAGTGGTTTTGCCGTGGTCAACGTGACCGATTGTGCCGACGTTTACATGCGGCTTAGTGCGTTGGAATTGTTCTGCCATGGTATTATTCCTTTTGATTGAGTTCCCAGCCCTAGGCTGGTTTTACCCAGAACTCAAAATTAAATTATTATTTATTATTATTTGTTTATTAAACTACATTTACAGTTATCCCATTATAGCACAAAACAGACAAAAAGCAAGTGCCGCCAATTATTATCAGCCATTAGCCTTCAACTGGTTCGAAATAATAGCGATCCTCATCGATAATATTAGGCAGATTATTACCATCATTATCGCTAAAATTGGATAAGTTTCCCTCCGGCAGATAATCTCCCAAATCCTTGGCGAAATTATACTGATCCACAGAGAGTTCCCTTAATTCCTGGTTGTCTTTCCAAATTGCAATATCACGATTTATTTTATCTAAAAGTTCGACTTCTGTCAAGCCCGAGACGCCAGATTTGCCCAAAATTAAATCTTCGTAGTCGGCGACGGTCATAATGACATAGCCCGGCTCGCCGCTTTCGTCAAGAATTACTGCCTTATCTCCTGTTTTTTTGAGTAAATTTACCAATTTTTGAAAGTTTGGCATATCAAGTTTATTAAGAAATTAAGAAAATAAGAAATTATTTATAATTTCAATATTTGTACTGATTTAGTAATAATAATTGAATTATAGCTAAATGTAAAGGATTGTGGCTGGTTGTGGATAAAGTGTGGTATAATTACCATAATAATAGAATATGAACAAGATTTGGCTGATAACCGCAGTTTTAGCAGTATCGGCCGCAATAATCGGCGGAATTGTTTATTATTGGCCTGAATACGGCAATATTTCACCGCAAGTGCTGGCAGAGAATGCTTCCAGCACTATTTTTTTTGTCAAAAAAGCTCTTCCAACCCCCGCTCTAGTCAAAGGCATATATATGACTGGCTATACCTTCAGCCAAAAAGCCCGCCGAGACAAACTTTTCGACCTAATCGCCAAAACAGAACTTAATTCCGTCGTTATTGACTTTAAGGATCCGGGCGGCAAATTAATGGTCAAACCTCTCGATGAACGGCTGGCCAAGTGGCCGCTTTCCTCCGTTTCGCTCAAATACGAGGATTATCAGGCTATTTTAGTTGATCTGCAAACAAAAGATATCTATTCAATCGCCAGAATTACCACTTTCCAAGACAGCACAGCGGCCAAAACTTATCCTAAAGTAGCGCTAAAGAATACCGGCGGAGGCATTTGGCAGGATTATAAAGGCGTAACCTGGCTGGATATGACTAATCCTGAAACATGGAAATTAGTGGCGGCACAGATAAAAGAAGCGGCAGATATCGGTTTTGACGAGGTGCAACTGGATTATATCCGTTTTCCCTCCGATGGCAACCTGAAATCAATCGCCTATTACGATTTCCCGGCCGGCAGCAAAAGAACGGCGGTATTGGCTGATTTTTACAGCTATTTGCGCCAAGACCTGGCTGATTTGGATATTCCCCTGTCTATCGATTTATTCGGCCTGACATATCAGAGGCACCCGGAAAACCCGAGTTATGACATGGGAATCGGGCAATTTCTGCCTGATGCGGCCCGATATTTCGACTATATCTCGCCCATGGTCTACCCGTCGCATTACCGCTCGCCCTACGCCGGCTGCGCCAATCCGGTGCTTTGCCCCTATGCCGTAGTAGATAAAGCAATGAAAGAAGGGGCGGCAATCATGGCTTCCTCGAGCAATCCCGTCATCGGCTCATCCCGACCCTGGCTGCAGGACTTCAATTTAGGCGCTGTTTATACGGCAGACCGGGTAAAAGCCCAAATCAAGGCGGCCGAGGACAATAATGTCAACGGCTGGCTGCTGTGGAATTCTGGTAATAACTATACTGCCGGGGCGTTAAAGCTAGAATAGTTGTGGATAAATACTGATATCTTACACCTCACTAATACAAAAATAACTACTTTTTGATTAAAATAGCTATTTTTTAATAATTTATTTTGTTTAAATTTAGATAAATAACGATAATTAATCGGAATTAAGTGGGATAAATCACTTGACAAAATTTTGCCCATGTGCTATACTGTTATATTACGCTGAAAGTCGGAAAGTCCGATGGGAAGCGTAGAACGTTGACAACAATCCGCATGGCGCGGGTTGAAAAATGAGAAGGAAAAAGAAAATGTTGATTTCGAAGTATTCGCTCAGCGGTGTCGTTGATGCCCTCCGTAAGAAGAAGGGCGTCAAGATCGACTTGGGGAAAGGCGAGATCACCGTCAGCGGCGGCGCCCATTTGGGCATCCACCTGCTGGGCGGTCTCGATTTCCTGAAAAAGCTGCACAGCTTCTCGGTGAAATTCCAGAAGTCGACAGCAAAGCGGGTGAAGAGCGCTGTCGAAGTCGAGGAGGAACATCCCGACTCGATCGACCGCGCGCGTGATGAAATGCTGGCGAACTTCGCCCGCATGAATCACCCGCAGACCCGCAGCCCGTTCAGCCGCAAGGTTTTTGTGGCACGCCAGGTTGCGGTGTAGTTCCAACGGCATCAACCGCGCGGTAACACAAATAGCGCGGTCTGCGTAAATAGTTGGGACGAACGCCTTTGGGCCGTTCGCCGACCTGACTATAGTTGAACGGCCGATTGATCGCCGCTAAACTAATGCCGAAAGGAGAGGAAGACGCATGCTTCGAAAGCGATATAACATTCGCAATCGTTGTGCGTTTGTGTAGCTACGGTATTTTCGTAGCACATCGCCCCGTGTGAGAGGGCAAAATTGAGACTGCGGCGAGGTGTGCGGCTTTAAAACCCGCGCATCGCAACCAGGAGAAAACCTCCATGACCCACTTCATGTGCGGTCGTAGCAGACTTCTTTCATGGTAGCCCGCTGAGGCAGAATTATTACCTCAGCGGGCGAGGGCTTAGCCCAAAGACGAACCGGCGCGAAACAAGCCAGTACTATCCGATTCGGTGGACCGCGACGATTAGTGTTCGCAGGAAGAAGCTGGTCGGAAACGGGTACTGGTAAACGAAGTTGTGCGGGGAGCCGGCTATGCAGGTCATTCGTGACTGCTCCGGGCCGGCTTCCCGCGATCTCGCTGGAAACACCAACGAGAAGAAATGCGACCCGATCAGTCGGGTGCGCGAGGATCGTTCGGAGCCATATGAGGCACCGGGCGCGAAAGTAGCAAAGACGGAGCTGGTATAGTATGCCAGCCCGTCAGGAAAGCAGCACCTGTTTGTTCCGAGGGTCAAGCGACGCAGTAGCCGCTTGACCCTCAATTTTTTTCATCATTTTTCAATCAAATCCCAACACGGCATCATCCGTGTTTTTTTGTTTTTAATTTATATTTGTATTGTATCGAAGTTGCGCCATTAATAAATCACATAAAAAATCTAGCCATGATTTATTTCGGCGCGATTCTTTTGCAATACTTTTCTTCTAAAGAAAAGTATTAGAGAAAATAAACTAAAATTAAACCTGGATCCCGGATATTTTTATGATTACATAAAAATTCCAGGATGACGAAAAAACAAATGAATATGAGATAAAAAAACATCCTCACCGATCAAGGCGAGGATGTTTTTTATATTGAAAGAGATTATTTGATTCTTTCCATCTTGCCGGCTCTGGCTTCAACAATCTTGATTTCGACGTTCTTCGGGACTTCCATATATCTGGAGAATTCCATCGAGCTCGAGGCGCGGCCTTGAGTCATGGAACGCATGATCGTGGTATAGCCAAACATTTCGGCCAAAGGCACTTGGGCGCTGATAACCTTGACAGCTGCGGCTCCCGATCCCCTGTCTTCCATCGAGCCGATAATGGCGCGACGAGAGTTAAGGTCACCGATGACATCGCCCATGAATTGCTCCGGGGTGACGACTTCGATTTTCATGATAGGTTCAAGAATGCAGGCTCCGGCTTTTCTAGAAGCTTCTTGGAAAGCCATGGAAGCGGCGATTTTGAAAGCGGCTTCGGATGAATCGACATCATGATAGGAACCGTCGAAAACAGTAACTTTGACATCGATCATATGATAGCCGGCCAGAACGCCTCGGTCCATCGCTTCTCTTGAGCCTTTTTCGATCGGCTTGATGAATTCCTTCGGAATAGAACCGCCCTTGGTTTCATCAGTAAAGACGAAGCCGGCATTCGGCTCGGAAGGCTCGACGCGGAGCCAGCAATGACCGTATTGGCCGCGGCCGCCTGATTGGCGGATGTACTTGCCTTCGGCTTCGGCCTTGGTCTTGATGGTTTCGCGATAAGCGACTTGCGGCTGTCCGATATTGGCTTCCACTTTGAATTCGCGCTTCATGCGATCAACGATGATATCCAAATGCAATTCGCCCATGCCGGAAATGATGGTCTGACCGGTTTCCTCGTCAGTATGCACGCGGAAAGTCGGATCTTCTTCTGCCAATTTCGATAAAGCCAAGCCCATTTTTTCTTGATCGGCTTTAGTCTTAGGCTCGATAGCGATATCGATGACCGGATCAGGGAACACAATGTTTTCCAACAGGATCGGAAATGACGGATCGGATAATGTGATACCGGTGGTCACGTCGCGGATGCCGACCAAAGCGGCGATTTCTCCGGCGTAAACCTCATCAACTTCTTCGCGGGAATTGGCATGCATGCGCAAGATGCGGCCGACGCGCTCCTTATTGCCGTTCTTATTATTGATAATATATGAACCGGATTTAAGCACACCGGAATAAACGCGGAAAAAAACCAATTTGCCGACGAACGGATCAGTGGCGATCTTGAAAGCCAAGCCGGCCAAAGGCGCTTCATCGGTAACCTTGAGAGTAATCTCCTTGGTCTCGTCATCGACATCCTTGCCGATAGGCGCTGGAATATCCAAAGGCGACGGCAAATATTCAGCAACAGCGTTAAGCATGAATTGTACGCCCTTGTTCTTTAAAGCAGAGCCGCAAAGGATCGGCACGATCTTGTTAGCGATGACTGCTTTGCGCAATGCTTTCTTCAGATCAGGAACGGAAATTTCTTCTCCGGCCAAAAATCTTTCCAGCAATGTTTCATCAGTCTCAACGATAGCTTCTACAAGCTCTGCGCGGAATTTCTTGGCGCGCTCGACTTCATCGGCTGGAACTTCGCTTTCATCGAATTTCGTGCCAAGATCATCCTGATAGATTTCCGCTTTCATTTCGAACAGATCGATGATGCCGGAAAAAGTCTCAGCGGCGCCGATTGGCAGCTGAATCGGATGGGCATGGATAGTCAAGCGGTCATGGATCGATTTCAAATCGTTATAGAAGTTCGCGCCCATGCGATCCATCTTGTTGATGAATCCTAATTTCGGCACGTGATACTTTTCGCTCTGGCGCCAGACAGTCTCGGATTGCGGCTCTACGCCGGCAACGCCGTCAAAGACGATGACGCCGCCGTCAAGCACGCGCAAAGAACGCTCTACCTCAGCGGTAAAGTCGACGTGGCCGGGAGTATCGATCAAGTTGATCTGGATATCTCCTCCGCCCAGCCATTCGGCGTTCGGCCAATAGCAAGTCGTCGCAGCGGAAGTGATAGTGATACCGCGTTCCTGTTCCTGCTCCATCCAGTCCATGGTCGCTTCGCCTTCGTGCACTTCGCCAATCTTATGCTTTTTTCCGGTATAGAACAAGACGCGTTCGGAAACGGTGGTCTTGCCGGCGTCGATATGGGCGATGATGCCGATGTTTCTGATCTTTTCGATAGGAATTTTACGGGGCATACGTGTTAGTTATAAAGTTAAAAGTTTGTAAGGTTTATAAAGTCAAATTATAATTTCGCATTGCTGTCATCCCGACAACTAATTATATAAAATTTAAAAAAATAATTGGATGAGGCGGAAACGAGTGCTTCCGCCTCGGAAAAATCAATCGATTACAATTAGCTACGCACTGCTTTTTGTTTTCTAAGCTTCTTTTTGCCGCAATAACTGCAGGTTCTTATATGAATGTCAACAATGGCTTCCAGATTCATATCGTATTCTTGATTAACAAACCTCCATATACCCCACTCATGCGGACAACGGCTTTGAAGCGTCTTAATATCATCATTATTCTCATCAATGCGCCTTTGCAATTTGGATATTTGTTGCTCAAGCTGCTCAGAATCTTCTCTCCTTACCTCAATCATTTCCTTGACGCTACTGCCTTCCATCTTCTCCATGACTCTTCTCCTCTTTGGTTGGTTGATTTTTCAATTCTCAAGGAACGGAAATTAAATTACTTATCACTGATTTAAACCCTCCTTAATCCTCCCTTTCATAAAGGGGAGGAAAAACACCTTATCTAGAAAAATGCGCAAAGGCGCGATTGGCTTCGGCCATCCTGTAGACATCCTGCTTCTTCTTGATGGCGTTGCCTTCATTATTGAAAGCGGCGATAAGTTCCTCGGCTAGTTTGACTGCCATGCGCTTGCCTTTCTTGGCATTGGCGGCATCGATCAGCCAGCGGCAACCGAGCGCGTAACTGCGTTCGGGCCGAACGGCCATAGGCACCTGGTAGTTGGCGCCGCCGACACGCTTGCTCTTGATTTCGACTGACGGAGATGCGTTTTTAATAGCGCCGGCAAAAATCTCAACGGCGTCGCCTTTGGTTTTTTCTGAAATGATGTCCATCGCTTCATAAACGATTCCCTTGGCGATAGTCTTCTTGCCGCGTTCCATAATATAATTAGTGAACTTGGCGATATCTTCGCGATTAAATCTCTCGTCCGGAGCGATTACTCTTCTTGTAGCTGGTTTACCTCGCATATATGTGTGTATTATTTAGCTGCTTTTTTATCTTTCTTCACTCCGTACAAGCTTCGACTGCGCTTGCGATTGGCAACACCGGCGGCATCATAAACGCCGCGAACAATGTGATAGCGGACACCAGGCAAATCCTTGACCCTGCCGCCTCTGATCATAACGATGGAGTGTTCCTGCAAATTATGGCCGATGCCCGGAATGTACGCGGTAACTTCTTGGCCATTACTTAATCTGACACGAGCGATCTTGCGAAGCGCTGAGTTAGGTTTTTTCGGAGTTGTAGTCCTAACGACCGTGCAAACGCCGCGCTTGAAGGCATTGCCCTTAGCGACGGTGTGCTTGCGGCGATGCAAACTGTCTAAAGTCGTCTGCATATCCGGAGTCTTGGACTTGGAAGCCTTGGCCCGTCTCGGTTTTTTTAACAATTGGTTGATTGTAGGCATAGTAAATTAGTTGAAAGTTAAAAGTCTTTAAAGTTTATAAAGTCTGGCATATTTTAACAGATGAATACGAATAAACACGCTTCTGGCAGTGCTCGCGTTCTCGAACAAGTGCCTGAAGGAATTAAAAAGCCCCGATTTCCGGAAAGGGGCCATTCGGCTTGATCCGCTAAATATGGTTATTATATTAGACGAAAACAGGTAAAAAGTCAAGGCAACACTGCTAGAAGAATAGCCAAGATGTGATATTCTGCATCCAGTTGAAGATGCCGCCGAAGACACTGACTGGAGAAAAACTATCAATAAGGACTAAAATTAGCAAAATATAAGGACCGTATTCAGAAAATTTGTCTTTAAAATCATTAAATTTATCGGGCAATACTGCAAATAGCACCTTGGATCCATCCAGAGGCGGGATTGGGAATAAATTGAAGATAAAAAGGGAAACATTGACCAAAATCAGAAGATAAAGGAAATTAAGCAATAAATTGCCCGTTCCCAAATATGGCGCAATAAACTTAAAAACTAAGCCGAATACGATAACTCCGGCCAAATTAGCCAATGGGCCGGCTAAAGACACGACTGCCATAGCCAAGCGATGATCCTTGAAATTATATGGATTGACGGGAACTGGCTTAGCCCAGCCAAAACCGGCGAAAAGCAGCATAATAAACCCCAAGGAATCGATATGGACCAAGGGATTCAGGGTCAAACGGCCCGCATCTTTGGCGGTATGATCGCCGAAATACAGAGCAACCAAAGCATGGCTGAACTCATGGATCGTCAAAGTGACGATAATCGCCACGACCCAGGCCAAGAAAAATAACGGTTCGCTTGCCAGCCATTGTATGGGCATAAAATATATATTAATTTCTTCGTATATTTTATCACATTTGACTTTATAGAGCAATTATGTTAAGCTTAGACCAATCAATAATTTTCAATTTCTAATTTTCAATTTTTAAATAATGACTAAATGTCTTAATGTTTAAAAATTAATAATTAAAAAATTATTTGAAAATTAAAAATTAATAATTAAAAATTCGTATATATGTCCAAAATCTGTTCCGTTTGCGGTCGCGGCACCAGAAGCGCCAATAACGTCTCACATTCCAACGTCAAAACAAAAACTACTCAGAACATCAATCTGCATAGCAAGGTTATCGCCGGCAAAAAAACCAGGATTTGCGCCGGCTGCATCAAGACCCGCGCCAAAAGCAAATAAATTCAATTACTAAAAAAGCGTCAGACCAGTGCTGACGCTTTTTTTGTACAATCATATTCCTACACGAATTGCGCAGCGACCATATCGCCTCCTGTGCCGCCATAACGAGCCACATATGCATCAATGAAGCCTTGGGCATTAGCCTTGTCGGCAAAGTAGACTTCGAAACCATTTGTACGCAAAGTGAAATCAGAACTGAAGCGATGGATCACAAAATTTCTTGACATTTCAAGCGACAGCACTTCCAATTTAATAAATAAGGAAAGCAAGTCATCGAAATCATTATTCCAACGGCCTTGATACGAATAAGCATCGAGGCATTTTTTCCAATCAATGGAAATTTTACCGCTACAAATACTAAAATAACCTTGAGTCATCAAATCTTTGATTTTCTTCACTGCTTCCTTCTTATAGCACGAAGAACAATGCAAGCCGGGTTTGAAAGTCTTGATTTTCATGCCTCGGAATGTAAAAGTCACATCTTGAGTCCGAGTCATCTTGCCGCACCTCAAACACTTGAGCGATTTCTTAGGCATCTGCCTTCTCCTTTTCGGTTGTGGCCTATAATGTAATGTACTCAAAAACAACTTAGCAAAATATGGAACCCTACATCGTATGCGCTTGATAAATCGTTTCGTAATCGAATATTTCATCGGCGCGGAACCAAACTAAGATTTCCCGTTCAGCATCAGCCTTGTCGGAAGAAGCATGGACCAAATTTGCCACGACTTTCTTTTCGGAATCTGCATGGCTGAATGAGACATGGGAATAATCGCCGCGGATCGTTCCCGGTATATTGGCCTTCGGCTCTGTAACGCCGACCATTATGCGGACATTCTCAATCGCATCGACGCCCTCGATCACCATCGCCAAAACCGGACCGGAAGTGATGAAATCAACAAGTTGATTCCTGACATGCTCACCGCGGCGGACAGTAATATCCTCGGTGTAATGCTCTTTGGCTTTTTCCGCATCAACCCAAGCAAGCCTGCAAGCGACGATTTTCATGCCGACTTTCTCAAAACGGGCGATAATCTCTCCCATAACTCCCCTTTTTACCGCATCAGGCTTCAATAGCACTAGTGTTCTTTCAATCATATAATAGTTTTTAGTTTTAAGTTTTAAGCGATTCCTATGCCAGGATTTTCTTAATTTCTGTCATTATATCAGCTGGGGTATGTTGAGCCTTAACAAAATATCCGGCGGCGCCCATCTGCGTACCCTTTTCCTGATCACTCTCCTGACTTAAATTAGTAAGCATCATGACTGGGATCTTCTTAGTCGCACTGTCTGATTTTATTTCCTGCAGAATCGAGAAGCCATCGATCTCCGGCAGTATGATATCCAGCAAGATTATATCGGGCTTTTCCTTTCCGGCCAGTTCTATCGCTTCGCTGCCTTTATCTGTAACAAAAACTTCGAAACCGTCCGTCTCCAGCTTTAACTTATACATCTCCACGATCATCTGATCGTCTTCGACCAATAATACCTTCAGTTTTTTATCGCTCATAATATCCATAAATTAATTATTTTTTCTAAGCTAAGATTAGCAAAATTGGCAGAATAAGTCAAAAATTACCTGTCTAGCCGATACTTTTGACCATCACTTATAATAACGACATCTCCCGATTCATCAGTGCGGAAAATCTCCGCACCAGTTTCCTGCAGGTAGTGCAACGTGCGGTAATGCGGATGGCCGAACTTATTGTCTTTGCCGACAGAAATGATTGCAAACTCAGGATCGACAGCTTTAATGAAGTCTTCATCATTGGCATTTGTCGATCCGTGATGTCCGACCTTCAAAACATTAGCTGCCAAAGTTGTCAAAGAATAAAGTAATAAATCTTCCTCATTTTCAAAATCTCCCGTATAAAGCGCCGTCGTCGAAACGAAATCCAGTTTAAAGACAATCGAACTATTATTGAGATTATCGGGCCTCGCTTCAAAGAAAGATTTTTCCGGCTCCAGAAAATCAAGATTGATGCCGCCGATTGCTAAGCCTTGTTGCTTATCAATAATCAAAACAGGAATATTTTTTTCTTTAATCAATCGCAAAAATTCCTGGTAATCATTCGTCGTATGAACGACCCTGGTCATAATTATCTTGCCGACTTCGTATCTTTTCAAAACCTCTAAAAGTCCCGTCAGGTGATCGGCATGCGGATGCGTCAAGATTATGTATTCGATTTTTCTGTCGCTATATGGCAGATATTCACCCAGTTTCTGTACTACTTTATTATCGGGCCCGCCATCGACCAAAATATCCTCGCCATCCGGCGTAATGATCAAAGACGAATCGCCTTGTCCGACATCGAAAAATACCAACTTTAGATTGTTCGAGGTCGAAGTCGCATTAATATCGAAGGCATTCAAAACAGCGCCGGAATTACCCGGCGCTTGATAAAATCTGATGACAGCCAGCGCAACAATGATCAAGGCTGCGGCAAGAAGTTTTTTATAATTTTTGGTGAACACAGAATATTAATTACTGCGCGTAAACGGTGATTTTTTCCGCGTAACTATTGTTGATGCTGTTGATTTCCGTGATCTCGCTCGGCTCATTGACTTTGGCGGTGAAATTCTTTTCTCCCGAAGCGACAAACTTTCCCGTATAAGTGACTTCGAAAGTCTGGCCGGTCTTAAGCGGATTAATAGTCGTCGGATAGCTGGCATGAGCGACGCTTGCTGTGGTCCAATCCTGGCCGGTAAAAATTATGTTCTTCAAGCCCAGGTCGGACGTCAGATTGCCGCCAGTATTCTTTATGATCAATTTGATGTCTGCCGTCGTATTGACGATTATCCGCGCTGTGGGGAATATGATGTCGGAAATGATGAAATCGGGCCGCGAAGTGATATCGACCGCGCGGGAATAATTCAGGCTGTATAATATGCCGAGATTATAATCGATAGCGCTGATGCTTCTATTATCAGCTACATAAACCATCGATACCGGCACATTCTTCAATAATGAGCTGTCCTTGTAGCCGTTAGCCTTGAAGCCCTCGGCGGAGACTCGGCGCTTTTTTCCACCATCGATCAGCCAGATATCGATTGACTTGGCATATTGGATCAAAGAGCCATCGGGATATTTGCCATCGGAAGCGACGATGCAAGCATTGTCTTTGATATAATCAGTCTCGAAAGCGCTTTGAATCTTCACCACCCGCGTCATGAAGTCCGCGCCGTAAAGAGCGCGCGTCTCGCATAAAACGCCGCCAGGGGTAACCGCATAAATCTTATTGCTATTATCAAATTGGATCAGATTTGAGCCGGCTCTCACCTTGACATTAGTATCGGCATCGAACGAATCGAATTCCGTCTGCGTGATTGTTTTTATCTTTTGATCGGCCCAGGTGCCGGTATGCCATGACCAGAAAGTCACCGCGTTAGAGAAAAGATGCCGCTTAAGATTATCATCAATAATATAAACCGCCGTATTGGCTGCGATTTTTACCAAGTCGCCGGCCATCGGCGAATACACAGCCGCCTTGGCTGAACCGGCAAAAAATAATGCCGAAGCGAAAATTAAAAGATAAATTGATTTGTTCATATAGAGTATGTTAGTTATTATATTATACCACACAATTATTTTGACAGCTATTTATCGAATACTGTCAAGACCGGCCTGGATGCAAAATTAATATTTTTATTACGCTTGATCATCAAATAATACAAGCCAAAAATCAATACATACAGTAAAACTAATTCAACCAGGCCGAAATTACCAAGATTGAAAAAACCGAATGGTACTTGATGCAGCAACTCGGAAATCTTGATCCAATAAGCGCACAGCAGCCAACTGACGTAACCCATAATCCTGCCCAGAGGCAGATAAATCGCGGAAACAGATAAATTGGCCAAGCCCCAAATGGTCAATAACGGAATGACCGGCAGGATCAAAATATTAGCCGCGATGGAAATAATCGATAGCTTACCGAAATAAAATAACAGCAAAGGCAAGGTAGCGATCTGCGCGCTTAAAGTAGCGGTGAGAATCTCCTTAGTTTTGAATAAGCTAGGCATTTTTTGTAAAAAAGTGGCCCAAAGTGGGGAAATGTAACTAAGCCCCCAGACGGCCATAAACGACAATTGGAAGCCGACATCGCCCAAAAGGATGCGCGGATTAAATAAAATCATCACGGCCGCCGTCAAGACGAGAACATTCTTAATCTGGCTGGCTCGGCCGATTTTCTGCGCGTACATAACGCTTAGTGCCATAATCGCTGCGCGCACCGCCGAAGCCGGCGCTCCGACCAGCAACACATATAAGCCGATAATGGCAGCGAGAGGCCAAAAGGCCTTGATGCGTGACAAGCCGAATAACATGAGAAGCTGCAATAACGCCGCCGCCACTATCGCGATGTGATCGCCGGAAATGGCGATGATGTGCGTCAAGCCGAGATCGGAAAACATCTTCGCTTTGTCTTCCGGCAGTCCGCGCCCGTCACCCAGAAGTATGCCGCGCAGCAAAGAAACTTCCGGCTCGCTGACGGACGCATTCAATCGCAAGGCCAGATAGCGCTTGAAGCGGTAAAATTGCGCGGCGAATGAATAGCTGCTCGGCAAACTAATCGAAGACAAGTCGGCAAAACTGCAAGTAGCAAAAATATTTTCCTTAGCCAGGTATTTACCGTAATCAAAATCCTCGATCATACCCGGCTTTTCTAAATAACATTTGACTCTTATTTTTTCATTTATCTGATACTCCGGATAAAGCGGAGCAGATATAAGGACTCGGCCGCTGATATTTTTTAAGCCGGATTCTTTCTGTAATAATTCCGACTGCACTGTCAATTTCTGCCCGGCCAAGCGGCTATCAATATTCTTAACCCTGCCGATAAATTCGACTGACGAACTGCTGTAATGATAAATCTTCGCTGTATCTGAATAATCGGACAGAGCCAGGTTATAGCGCCAGAAGCCAAATATGAAGGAAATAACAAATAATGAACATGCGACATACGGCAAGGAACATTCTAATTTTGAAAATTTCAGCATTATAATGATCAATATCAGAAATAACATGATGCAGAAAATATAAAAGTGCGGCACGGCAAAAAAATAACCCGCCCGCATCGCTACGCGAAGCGTTGCGGACGGGCCGGAAAAAATTCCGGCTATGAACCACACGAGGCAATAAAAAAATACAGAAGATTTGGACATAACAACACTACTGCTGCGCCTGCCTGCCGGTAGGCATGGCTTTCCACTTCAGGTAAGCCTCGACGAAATCATCGATCTCGCCATCCAGAACGCGATCGGTATCATTAGTTTCGTGTTCGGTGCGATGATCCTTGACCAAGCGATATGGCTGGAGGACGTAAGAGCGCGCCTGGTTGCCCCACTCGGCTTTGCGATGCTCGCCTTTGAATTTCTGCAGATCAGCCGAGGCCTGCTCCTCGTAGAATTTGGCCAGTTTGGCTTTCAGGATCTTCATCGCCATCGCCTTATTCTGCACCTGCGAGCGTTCATTCTGGCATTTGACTTGAATGCCGCTAGGGATATGGGTGATGCGGACCGCCGAATCAGTAGTATTGACCGACTGGCCGCCATGGCCGCCGGCACGAAAGACATCAATCTTTAAATCCTCATCTTTAAGCTCGATATTCTTTACGTCCTCGATTTCCGGCAGGACTTCCACTAAGGCGAAAGAGGTATGGCGCATCTTCTCCGCATCAAACGGCGAGATACGCACTAGGCGATGCACGCCGTTTTCGCTCTTGAGCCAGCCGTAGGCGTAAGCGCCGCTGACTTCTATCGTCACGCTTTTTATTCCTGCTTCCGTTCCCGCCGTCTCATCGACGATCTTGGCGCTGAAATTATGCCGCTCGCAAAATCGCAAGTATGAGCGGGGCAGCATGCCCGCCCAATCCATCGCATCCACTCCGCCCGTGCCGGCGTGGATGGATATGATCGCATTGCCAGCATCGTAGCCGCCGGAAAATAATATTGTAAATTCTAATTTTTCGAAACGCCCTTCCAATTCAGCTAGTTTTGTCTTGATCTCGGGCTCATGATCCATTTTTTCTTCCGGCGTCGTAAAAATTCGCACCAGCTCCAATAGCTCGCCCGTTTCCATTTTGATTTTCTGCCAAGTGTTTATCTCATCTTGCAGACCTTGATAGGCTTGGCTCAAACTTTTGGCACGATCTTGATCATCCCAAAAACCAGGAGCATTGATCTCCTCTTCCCAGACCTTCAATTCTAAACCCTTTTTATCGAGGTCAAAGTAACCTCCAAGCGCCGTTGATTCTGTCGGCCAAGACCTTGATTTGCGTTATTATTTCATCCATATAGTTGTCATTAAAACACTAGAACAAGAAAACATGAAAACAAAATTTAGTGCAACACATTACTCACCCCACAAATCGTCATCCCGGGCTTGACCCGGGATCCAGGTTAGATTTAAATTAATTAAAATTAGCATGGATCCCGGATATTCCAATGATTACATTGTAATTCCGGGATGACGAGAGTGACGGATCACAACCCCAGATTCTGCAGCATGATGATGCTGGTCGAAACGCCTTTGAGCAGATCAGGCAGAATGAAAAAACTGGCGATCAGCGGTAATACGAAAAGCAGGATCCAAACGATTGAAATAATCGTCCTCCATCGCATGTATGATTTAATCTTAATAATCTCCTCTTTCAAAATCTTGGTGTCAGCCAAATTTTCGACTATTAAATTTTTTAATTCTTCGTCCATATTATTTTCAGGCATAATACAATGATAGATTATTTATTTGAATCCAATTCTTTTGCCATTTCATCTATAGCTAATTGGATGATATCTTCTAACTCCCTGTAATCAAGATTATCGGCTAATTGCAATGCCTTAATATATTTTTTCCTGCCCGCCATTGTCTCCGCTTTCAGCTCAATCGGCGGAAGGTTCAGGTTAAGCAAAATAACATTAATTAGCAATCTGCCAATACGGCCGTTGTAATCCTGAAACGGATGAATCCAGAGAAATTTATGATGCGACCAGGCCAAAAGAAAAATCAGTTCGTTAAGGAATTTTTCATTTTCTATTTTAGGCAAATGCTTGATTCTGACTTGCAGATCCTTCATAAAATTATCCATTTCCTGCGGCACAAGATAAAATTTAGGCGGTATATGCCTGGAAACCGTAACATCAACATTTCTGAATTTTCCACCCAGTTCTGAAAAAATCCAGCCAAAGCCGACTTGGTGTATTTTTTTGATAAAATTCAAGGTAAGGGGAAGTTTCTCTTTGGCGCGTTTCTTCAAAACAAAATCCCACGCCTTTTTTATTCCCTCGATTTCCAGAGGAATAAGTTTGGAGCGCGGGATAATGCCAAAGGCGGTTTCTTTGTAGCTTGTTTCGCCTTTCCGTTTAGCCATAGTATTCGGGGGCGCTTAGGATTTAATTTTAAGAAATACCCTATTCACCATTCTTTCCGTCACTTCCGGATTTTCACTCTTAGTTGTGCGATAAGCCATTCTTTTTTCAAACATATTGAAATACTCCCGACGCAATTTGCCTTTTGCCGGAGCTCTTTGGAAAGCTTTTAAAATTGTCGTTATCTGTTGTTTGGACATAGTTGAATTATATTATAAATATGTGGTTTTGTCTAATGAGAAATTTTCCACTATTATTTTTTCAATTCTTCGTTCGGATTATTTTCGGGCATACAATTAAAAAAAATTTTTACTCAGCTTTTTCAAAGTCGCCTATTTCCAAATAATATTCAACATAATTAATACCGGAATATATTTTCTCCTTCCATACTCCTTTGACGATATAAATATTACCCATTTGTAACTTATCCGTCGTATCAATTGTCATTGGATAGCAACTGCCAGAATTATTACACTCGACTTTCTTCCCCTTATACATATTATTAACTTCATCGCCTCTAAGGATAACCGCTTCAGAGGCGACCTTGCTTAAAATATCCTTTTTAATCTCCTTAAGCGCCAGTCCGCTGGAGCAGGACCCGGGAATGGATTGAGTGCAAACAACCTCATTTTGGACAAGAGACCCTTTAACAAATATTTCCTTACCAATTAGCTCTTTTTTTAATTCATTTACTTCTTGGGGCGAATAAATTTTTACTTCTTGAGGAATAATCATTTTGATTATTGGCGAATTGACATTTTGTCCTTCTGACAAATCTTTTCTAGTTTCTGTCGATATCTTTTGATACTGCCATAAATAAACTCCAGCGCCAATAATAACAATGGTAGCTGCAATAAGGACAATCAGTCTTGTTTTTTTCATAGTTTTTTGTTATTTATTTATCATTCTAAAAAATTAATCTCGTTTAAAATCATCTTCCGTCAAGTTTGCTTGGCGCAAAATCGACTTGAATGTGCCGAATTTTATTTCCTTGCCATGTATCGGTATGATGACTGTCAATATCAATTCTGTTTCTTTCCTATACTTCGCATGCGATCCATTCTGTGAAACAAAAATAAAGCCCTTTTCCTTCAGGACTTTTAGTACGAGTCGAAGTGAAAATGGCTTAGGCATGTTGAAGGGTAACGGAAGTGAGAAAAGGATTCTTCACTTCCGATTTTTGGGGAATTGGAATATCTTCGAAATACAACTCCAGAGCTTCTTGCAGCATTGCCAGAGCTTCTTTTTTGGTTTTACCATAGCTGGCGACATCAACCTCTAAACACTGAGAAACATAATAATCGCCTTCTTTCCAAACGACTGATTTTAAGTCAATTTTCCGCATAAATTTATCTTTATGGCTTTATTATAAAATAATGCGAATATTAAGTCAAATCACCTGATTAAGCACTTCTTAACATATTGCCCGGCGATCTGCCGCATGTCTTCCATGTCCTTCAGAAAAAATTCCTTGCCTTTGAATTTATCTCCGGCCAGAGGAGTGCTCGCCATGTAATTCTGCAGATAATACAGCTTAGCGCCCTTGATTGTCTTGGCCATAGCAGTTATATCTTCTTTTGAATGCAGCCCTTTGACGACAGTCGAACGGAATTCATAAGGCAGACCGGATTTCATGATTATTTTTATGCTATTCGCAACCTGTCCAGCTGATACACCGGAGAATTTCTCATAACTCTCTAGCGGCCCTTTGATATCCATGGCGATATAATCAACAAGTTTTTCTTCCAAAAGATCTTTTAATTTTTCAGATTGTAAGCCATTGGTGTCCAATTTTATCTCATAGCCGACAGCCTTCATTTTTCTTAAAAAATCAGCCAAGTCTTCCTGCAGCAGCGGTTCGCCGCCGGTAATCACTAGGCCGTCAAGGTATTTCTTGCGTTTTTTCAAGAACTCGATCACCTCGTCTTCCTTATACAGATTAGCATCACTGAGTAATTCTGGCAAAACCAGCTTGGAATTATAGCAAAAAGGGCAGCGCATATTGCACCCTGCGGTGAATACGATCGCTGCCAATTTTTGCGGATAATCCAAGAGTGTTACGGGCTGTAAGCCGCCGATTTTCATATCTGAATCATGATATTACGACACAAATCTACTGAATCACATCATCGGTTCTTCGTTGCTGCACGAGCAGGCCGACTCGAAAGTCGAGCGGTCGCTGAACTCAGATTGTTTGCCCGGATTCCATTGATCGACGGGGCGGATATAGCCCACGACGCGGGAATAAACTTCGCACGGCTGCCTCAACGATTCTTTATTGTCACCTTCCATATGGTTACAATTTATTTATTAAATATTTAGATTAATTAATAAGTAACATACACCGGGAAATAATAAGCCAATAGGAAAAATAATAAAATTATTATTATGGTTGGAATGATTATTATCCAATAAAATGAATTTTTGATTACTCTTTTTTTTCTCAAAAGAAACAATGCTGCGATCAATATCAATCCAATCGCCAATGAAATAAATAAATGGGTCGACAAATGGCCCAATTCAGTTCCAAAAATTGTATAATAATCATTAACAGGACTCAGACAATGGCCTCCCGGCCTCATTTCTCCTTGTGAGATACACCCGGGATTATATTCAAATATTCCAGACATATGTATTTTTAAAGTGGTAATTTTTCTTTCTGCTCCCTGATGTAGCCGATCTCATCATCGCAGACCGGGCAGAAGCGATGCTCCCCCGCCAGATAGCCGTGCTTGGGACAGACGGAAAAAGTCGGGGTCAAGGTGTAATAAGGCAGGCGGAAACTCTCGGCGACTTTCTTGACCAGATTCTTCGTGCTAGCAATATCGGGCATCTTCTCACCCAAGAATATATGCACCACTGTCCCGCCGGTATATTTTATCTGCAGGCCGTCCTGCTTCTCCAAAACATCGAAGATATCAGTCGAATAATTAACAGGGAAATGCGACGAATTGGTGTAATACGGCGCCGCGCTGTTGTCGCGATACTGCTCCTCATTGGCCACGATGATATCGGGATAAAGCTCCTTGTCTTTCTTGGCAAAACGATAAGTAGCGCCTTCCGCCGGCGTGGCTTCCAGATTATACATCTGATCATCTTCTTCCTGATATTGCACCAGGCGCGACAGCATGAAATCCATAATCTTCTCAGCAAATTCTCCGCCTTCCTTAGAACTCAAGGGCTTGCCCAAGAAATTCATTATCGTCTCGTTCATGCCGTTGATGCCGATGGTATTGAAATGATTCCTCCAATACTGGCCGAAACGCTCCTTAATTTCCGACAAATAGAATCGAGCGTAAGGATACAGGCCCATGTCGGTGAAATTCTCCAAGACGTTGCGCTTTAATTTAAGCGATTGGCGGGACAGCTCCATAATCTGCGATAAGCGGGAAAAGAACGCCTGCTCATTGCCTTTGGACAGATAACCGATACGGGGCAAATTAATGGTAACGACGCCGATTGAGCCGGTCAATGGATTAGCGGCGAAAAGACCGCCGCCACGCTTCCTTAATACGCGGTTATCCAGCCTTAAGCGGCAGCACATGGAACGGGCATCCTCCGCCTTCATGTCGGAATTGACGAAATTAGCGAAATAAGGAATGCCGTACTTGGCCGTCATCTCCCAAATCGGATCTAAGACCTCATTGTCCCAATCGAAGTCCTTGCTTATATTATACGTCGGAATGGGGAAAGTGAAAACCCGGCCCTTGGCATCGCCTTCCATCATGACTTCGGCAAAAGCGCGATTAATCAGATTCATCTCCATCTGGAATTCCTTGTAAGTCTCGCGCTGCGGTATGCCGCCCAATAAAACCGGCTCATTAGCCATGGTCGAAGGGCAAGTCAAATCGAAGGTTAAATTTGTAAATGGCGTATTACCGGTAATAAAAATCTTGCCATTCCTGCGAGCGATTACTGTTTCGTTATCAGTATTCGGACACCAGATTATTCCATTATAATCAACCTGTTTGACTTCATTAATATAGGTATCGACATGTTTGATTAAGCGAATTATATATCTGTCTTTTTTCGATAAATTATTATCCGGTTTCCTGATTAAAACTGTCGCTCCAAAACCGGCATTAGCCGCCACCATCAATAAATCATCTTTAATCGCTTCCAAAGTCGTGGTGATTTTGCACTCGTCATGTCCGTCGCCCTTGATATATGTTTCCAAAAATAATCTGGCAGTTTCCGTATCCGCCGATAAGATTTCTTTCGGAATAAATTTAATGCCGGCGGATTTATCGCCGCCGAAAAACTTCAGAATTTTCTTAGTTGACGGCGAATCAAAACGCAAAACCTGACAATCCGACCCCAAGCCGGTCTGTGTCCTTTCCGTATAAGCCAAGCCTAATTCCTCGCATAAGGCCTTGATTTCTTCATATTCGCTCGGCTTTACCTCTTTAGACTGATAAATACTGACTCTACCGGCGCCTCTTTCTCCCTTATCCAGCGTGCCTTCGGCAATCGTCCAAGCCAAAAATTTAACCCAAGCATCGCTTAAGGAATTATCTCCGGAAACATTGCCCAAAGACCCCACCGGCACAATAAACGGCGATTTTAAATTCAACACCTTTTCAATCGGCTCCAAAACATACCCGCCACCATTAAATTGTCTCCTGACAACGCGATGTTCCGGCGAAATCAGCTGATCGCTGATGCGATTCTTTAAATTATACATTTTACCCTTATACTCGCGGGCAAAAACGCGCTTGACTGGCAGATATTCCATAATGCCAGAATCAGTATTAAAAGTGGCGATAATATCTTTTTCCTTAACACCCTTGTAACCCTTCCAACCTTGAGCAGTCAGGATTTCCGTATCCTGGGACATGCATTGGAAGCCGACCCGGGTCGGCACATTCATATTGAAGATGAATTCTTGGATGCCCTGCTTGACTTGCTTGTAATCCAGACCTTCATAGCGGATGAAGGGAGCTAAGAGAGTATCGAAACTAGCAAAAGCCTGCGCGCCGGCAGCCTCGCCCTGTAATGTATAAAAGAAATTCACCACCTGGCCCAGAGCTGAACGGAATCTCTTTGGCGGCTTGGATTGCACTTTGCCTTCGACGCCGCAAAAGCCGACCCGGATCAGAGTCTGCAAATCCCAACCGCAGCAATAGACGGCCAGAATCTGCAGATCATGGATATGCATCGTGCCGTCGACATGGGCGTTACGGATTTCCGGCGGATAGATCTTATTGAGCCAATAGTGGGCAGAAACAGCCGAGGCGACGTGGTTATTCAAGCCCTGCAAAGAATACGCCATGTTGGCATTCTCCTTGACGCGCCAGTCCATTTTCTTCAAATAGCCCTCAATAATGTCATTAGAGTCTAATAGTTGCTTCAATTCGCGCAGCCGGGCATGCTGTTCGCGGTAAATAATGTAGGCTTTGGCCGCTTTGACCAAATCCTCCTTGATCAGAACCTCTTCCACGATATCCTGCACCTCTTCGATGGCAGGAATGGAACGGAAATGGAATTTGTTATTCAAGATCTGCACCACCTGATCAGACAGCCTAAGAGCCAAGGCTTCATCATCGCGGCCGACAGCCATAAGTGACTTGTAAACGGCCGAAGTGACCTTGGATTGGTCGAAATCAGCTATTTCTCCGTTGCGTTTCCTAATCTGTTTAATCTGGGATTCCATGTTGGTTTATGATCAATTTTAATTTGTAACCGGCCGATCCGGGTACGGAAGCACCCTCCTTAGTTATATAATTATACCCGCACTCACGCCCTCTGACAAGCTGGATTTTTACAGGGGTTTTTGAATTAAATCGCCTGGTGTGGATAAGATATAATTTCAAAAAAACAATCCGCCGAAGGGGCTGTCCCAAAACTCCGTTTTTGGTGATTTTGCAAAAAATTTTTAGCTAATTTTAGCTTCTGTTTTTTGAAAAATTCCTGAAAAATCGAGTAATGGGACAACCCCCGAAGCGGATTGTTTTAACATATTAAATATATAAACTATTTCATTTTCTTCCTGATAAAGCTAGGCAATTCCAGATCCTCATCGTCTTCATCGCTCATTAAGGGCTCATCCTGGCGCATGCGGACGGGCGGGACATCAAAATCATCCTGCATAACCGATTCTTCATCGCGCGAAACGACTTCGATCGGCTTAAATGACCCGCCTTGGCGGATAATCGGCGGCACATCGAAATCCTCCTCGCTGCCACCCCTATTGCCGAAACCGAAAAATGATTTCTTATGCTCATCTGAGGTTGAGCGGGATCTGATTATGGTCGGCTCGCTATCGCCGCCGACGGCCTTGGTGCCAAATCTCGGGCCGGAATCTTCCTTGTCCGGAGTCTTATCGACAAAAATATTATTTATCTTATCGCCCCAGGCGCCGCGATCGCTCGGCCGCATCGGTTTCTTCAGGGATTCGCCGAAACCGGTAGCCACCAATGTCACCCTGATCTTATCCTTCAGTGTTTCATCGATATTGGCGCCGAAGATTATCTTGGCATTCTCATCAGCGCCCGCAGTGATGATGGAAGCGATTTCATTGACTTCATTCATCGTCAAATCGGAACTGCCGGAGATGACGAACAACACGCCCTTGGCGCCGTCGATGGACAAGTCCAAAAGCGGCGAGGCCACAGCCATCTTGGCCGCAGTCACGGCGCGATTCTCTCCCGAAGCTTCGCCGATAGACATCAAAGCCGAGCCGGCATCCTTCATGATCGCCTTGACATCGGCGAAATCAACATTGATTATGGCGGGAACAGTAATAATTTCAGAAATGCCCTGAATGCCCTGGCGCAAGATGTCATCGACTTCCTTGAAGGCATCCATAAACGAAGTCTTCTGATCGATTATCTGCCAGATTTTTTCATTAGGAATAGTGATGATGGCATCGACATTCGGACGCAAGAATTCCAAGCCTTCATCAGCTATTTTCAACCGCTGCTTGCCTTCGAAGGCGAACGGCTTGGTAACGACAGCTACCACCAAGGCTCCCGCCTCTTTGGCAATCTGCGCAATAACCGGCGAAGCGCCGGTACCGGTGCCGCCGCCGAGTCCGCAAGTAATAAACACCATATCCGAGCCTTTGAGAATATCCTTGATTTCTGCAGCATTCTCCTGCGCAGAGGCCAAGCCGACAGCCGGATTCATGCCTGCTCCCAAGCCTCGGGTGATTTTCTGTCCGATATGGAATTTCGTCTTGGCTGTGCTATGGAGCAAAGCCTGGACATCCGTATTGACAGCGATAAAATCCACGCCGCGAATTTTCGTTGCGATCATTCGATTCACAGCTGATCCGCCCGATCCCCCCACTCCGACAACTTTTATTTTAGCTATTGTTTCAATATCCGGTTTTATTTCAGGCATAATGGAAAAATTACAATTTTACAATTATTATTTACTGTCCGAGTTTGAAATTATTCAAGAAGGTAACAAAAAATGAAAGGAGATTCTGATCCAATTCCGGCGCCGCCAAAGAGATGGCATAAACCGTATCGGCAGTCTTGACATAAGTGACATACTGATTCAAATCAGCAGCCAAGAGCTTCTGCTGGCGAAAAACAGCCGGAAAGCCGGAAATCACAACAGCTTCGGTCGAAGTCGTTATTGCGACTGAAGATTTGCCCTCCCAAGCTGTCAGATTAATCCTATCCATCGCCGCCAAATATTCCTTCAACGTTTTCTTGCTTTTAACCCAATTAATATTTACTTGAGTACTGCTGACGCTCGGAGTACTCAGAATCAAATTATTAGTATTTTGCGTCAGTTGCAGCTCGCTCGGATATTTAAATGACATAGCAGATGATGAAGCAGTGGAAGTCGAAGCAGACGGCAAATTAAAGACCAGCCAATTGGCAGTCGGATCGACTGGGGCTTCGGGAGTAGCGCTGGCAGCAGGTTCTTCAGTAACGACTGATTCTTGAGGCATAGCTTCCTCAGCTGATTTGTTCTTGAAATATTGCGAAGCGAAATATGCTCCGACAGCGATAAGAACAAGAACAATAATCAGAACGACAGCGGCTAGAGGCGAAGATGATCGATTATTCATTCGTCTCAATGGTTCCGGGCTAGGCGAAAATTGCTGATTGCTCGGCGAGGGCATGCTGGGATTCTTGCGACGGGAAACTTTTTTTACAGCCGGAGTTTCTGCTGACATTCCGGTTGCAGTAGCGGGTGATTTTCTTGGCATATAGAATAATTAAGAAATTAATAAATTAAAAAAGCAAAAAATTAATAAACTACGGCAATAATGATTTGAAAATATTCTTGATTCCGGAAAGGGCTGATTCAACTATATTGACTCCGCCGGATGAGCCGCGCGAGCCAGATTTATTCATTAACTGATTGCCCCAGAGCGTCAAGCCGACAGCAGTCGTAAAAGCCGGATCAGACACGCGATCCAATGAAGAAACCAGATCATGAGGATAGCCGATGGTAGCCGGCAAATGCAAAACTCTTTTAGCGACTTCTATAATGCCGTCCAATTTGGCTCCGCCGCCGGTAATGACTGCTCCGGCAGGCAAGCGTCCGGCCTTGTTTATTTTCTTCAATTCCTTATCGACATAAGTGAATATCTCCTCGACTCGCGCCTCGATGACTTCGGCCACTTGCTTCTTTGAGAAATAGCCTTCTTCGATGCCGCCGACTGCCGCGAATTTCATCTCGTCATGGCGCTTAAATTCCTTGGCCATGCAACTGCCCTCACGCACCTTAATTTTATCAGCCGTATCGATGGAAATCCTGAATAACAAATTGATATCATTAGTAATATGATCCGAGCCGATCGGAATCACTGCAGTATGAAGCAGATCACCCTCTTCGAATACTGCCAATGACGTAGTCCGGCCGCCAACATTGATTACCACGACGCCCAGATCCTTTTGGCGATTCGTCAAAACACTTTCCGCCGTCGCTAAAATGGACAATACTAAATCATCTATTTCTAAACCGGTGCGATAGACGCAATTAGTCAGATTTTTTATCTGCGCCGTAAGCCCTTGGATTATCTGCGTTTCGACTTCCAAGCGGATGCCAGTCATGCCGACGGGATCCTTGATGCCCACTTGCGAGTCAACCGTAAAGCTTTTCGGAATGACATGGAGTATTTCGTAATTAGGCGGAGCGGATACGCTCTTGGCATTTTCTACAACCCGCTCGACATCGGCTTCGCGGATTTCTCCATTAACTTTGGAAACAGCAATAACGCCTCGGCTTTCTGAAGTGATAATGTGGCTGCCGTTTATCCCGACCCAGGCATGGCCGACAGCTTGGCCAACCATTCTTTCCGCTTTTTCCAAAACGGCAGAAATCGCAGAAATCGCATCATCCGGATCCACAACAACACCCTTGGAAATGCCTTTTGAGGGTCCTTCCACAGCGCCAATAATTCTGATTTTGGATTCATTTTTCGGCCGTTCGCCCACAACAATCCTGATGGCAGTTGAACCGATATCGAGTCCAGTTATAAGATTGTCTTTGAGCATGTTGATATTATCTTAAAGTCTAGTAAATTATAGCATGGGGCATGAACTCTGGCAACTACAGACTGAACAAAAAATGTGTTCATTTGTAAATATTCAATATTCAATATTAGAATAATTTTTCCATTACCCCCCCTTCAAACTTCACCATCTTTTCCTCTTCCTTCTTGCTGACTCCTTCGTGCTCATAGCCGATCAAATGGGCCAAGCCATGTATGAGCAAGCGGCAGACTTCATGATCCAGCGTCCAGCCGTATTCTTTGGCTTGGCTTTTAGCGCGGGATAAGCAGATCAGGATTTCTCCTAATTCCCTCTCTTCCCCGGGACTGATAAAATCACTGTCACGCTGAGCGAAACTCAGAACATCCGTAACTTTATCCTTACCCCGATAGGCTCGATTGAATTTCCTAATTGTTCGACTGTCAACAAAAGCCAGGGAGAAATTTTTTTTTGCCCTGATTTTTACAGTCGAATTAAAAGCTTCGACGCTCTTTTTTATCAGCTCACGATTAATTAATTTATTTGGCTCGCCGGATATTTCATATTGCAGCATAGACTACTTGCAAACCTTAGCTAGTCCGGCAGTATCGCCGCTCCAGCAGGAAATGTCGGCACAAACTTGCCCGGCTCCGCAATCAGCATCGGCAACACATTCCTTCTCATAACAAGTTGATTTAAGAGTCGAACTCAAACAGGAATTTTCTCCCGTCGGCAATGGTCCGCACGGCTCTTCGACACACATATAACCCAGACAGCTCTTGCCCGGCGTAGACGTGGCTGCGGCAGTAGGCGCAGGAGTCGTGACAATCGGCTCCATACTCTTGATTATGGCGCTAAAAATCGTCAGATACCTTAATTCCGTCTGCTGGCCGGCCAGATACTCGATGATATAAATTTTTGATTTGGCAATATCGGTCAAATAAGCCGCCAAGCCGTTGGGCGCGAAATTTCCCGCCAACTTCGCCGATTCAGCGACCTTCATCTGGCTCACTATCGCCTCAGGATGATCTTGCAAATACCAGGCTAAAATCGATTGGGCCAGCTGATTATCTTTTATACTAATCCTGATCAATTCGCCGGTCGCCGTTGTAATCAACACCTGTTTGCTCGCCTTAATGAATGAGACTTGCCAATCCTTAGGATAAAGGAACTTTAAATTATCCACATCAAATGCCGTCGTCAAAGAAACCATGAACGGCGATTCATTCAATTTTGATGAACCGGGCTTAGTCGGATTATAGCCGGCTGCTACTTCTATACCATCTTTATAGCCATCGCCATCGGTATCCGGATTAGTCGGCATAGTTCCCATAACGGGCTCTTCAATATCAGTCAGACTGTCGTTATCCGTATCCTTGCTGGGCAATAGAACAGCAGGCGCTGCCGGCACAGTCGTTGTTGCCGCTTCTGTAGTAGTAGCAACTTCGATTGTTGTTGTCGCGATAACCGGCTCAAGCGGCGGCTCCGGATTAGCAATCTCTATCTGCGGCGGAATGACTTCAGGTACGACCGGCGCCGGTTGCTTGCTCATCATATCATAAATCAAATAACTGGCCGTCAGCAGGATGACTGCGATCAAGATAATCGAAGCGATCAAAAGCCCTTTGCCCCCTCCCTTAGCCGTCTGAACGATATATTTTTCAGGCATAACATAAACATCGGAATAGCCCTGGGCAGTAGATGGTATAGCAGGCTGTTCAGAAGGCTGAAGATCTTGTTTTTTTGATTTGCCGAACATATATTATAATAATTTCAAATTTTTAATTATTAAAAATTGGTTATTTCGTTGATGTCGCTTTTGGCACCTCGTAAAGCCTAGCACTGCCCGGCTTAAGCGGGTCATAACCATTGATCACTTCTGCGCCATCCTTATAGCCATCACCGTCAGTATCGGGATTCAATGGATCTGTTTTATAAATTTTCACCTCCGCCCAATCAGTCAAGCCATCGCCATCAGTATCAGCTTTATTCGAATCAGTATTCAAAGTTTTTTCTTCAGCATCAGTCAAGCCATCGCCATCACTGTCCCTATTTGCATCAGTAATCACTGTAGATGTGGGTTGAGTAGCAACGGTAGTCGTAGCCGCGGGAATTACCGCTGCCGGAGTGACAACCGGAGTCTGCGGGACGGCAGGAATATTGGCGGTTTGCGTCTTTAACCCGCCAGAGATGTAGCTAAAGCCCCACACTGCTGCTATGACTACCCCAATAACGACCAAAACAATAATTATAATCGTAATGATCTTGGCCCAGGGCAATCCAGCTCCCCTGAATAAATCCGCGTCAGTAATAGCCGGACCCTGCTGATAAGGCATGCCTTGCGGAACGTAACCCTTGGAAGCAGAGGGCTGATCAGTAGAAGAAAACATATCTTCAATTTGCCCGGCTGGCGCTGCCGCATTAATCGTCGGCGAAGGAGCGGCCGTAAAAGACTGGGGCACGGGTTGAAAAACCGGAGCCGGAACTGGTTGTGCCTGAGACTGTTGTACGGGTTCTGGCCGAGCTTGAGCCGGAAAAGCTGCTGGCGGCTGGAAATTAGCAGCGGACTGAGGCTGGGCAAAAACAGGCGGCGCTGGTACGAACGGGCTTTGCGGCTGGCCGAACGGCAGATTGCTCGGCGCTTGCGGAGTATTCGGATTGTCTTCGAACATAGTTTTTATTTAACGAATGATTTAATTATATTGCCAGGCAGCAATTGCCAGAAAATACTTAAAATTTCCTGCCACAAACTGCCTGCGGCATTAGTTGTTTTTTCAAAAGCACCGGCAACACGAGAATTCGCTTTATTTTTTGGGCCAGCGAATTGACTATCAGCATTACTCTGTGCTAAGAAATGTGTAAAATCAGGACAATAATAAATTTTCGTGTTTGCCAAAGAAACGCTTCCATCTCCCACATAGTCGATTTGCATCGTGTGCGAACCGCCAGAACAGACCACCGCGGGCAAATTAATTGATTTGGCATTATAAGTCTTGGGGCTGCCGTCAGGATTCGGCAGGACATTATTAAAACTAGTATTAGTGCCATCGACTCTGATTTGGATTCCTGACTGAGGCAAATTCGTCAAAACCCGGCTGATGATCGAAGTGAAAAGGCTTCCTAAATCAGTATTGCTGAAGCAATAATTATTTCCATTGCAGCCGTCAGCTGAATACACATCGTCTAACATCCAATATCCGAAATTGCACCCTCCAAGCGGTCCCACGAATCCGCTGCATTTGGTACTAGGCGCCGAATTGGGACTATTGCCTGCGCCGTTATTGGATGACCAGTAATTCATCGCCCCTTTCAGATTAGAATCTATTGTCAGGGCAGCGGAATAAATCGCGATGCTTGCGCTCTTATTGGCATTAGCCCAGGTAGTCACGTTTTCAACTATACTGTCATCACTATTACTAGTTGGCGAACCGTCGCTCATAAAAATGATAATTTTATTCTGAGCCGTTGATCCGTTGAACAGATTAGATGCAACTTGCAATCCCGATGCCGGATTGGTTCCGCCGGAGCCTGCATATAAATTTATCCTGCTATCCAAGTAAGCTTCCTGGCTATCATCGCACAGCGATCTGGGACAAACAGCTGCCTCGACATCATTTGCGGCAACATCGGAAAAATGAACCAAGCCGATTTTTGCGGACGGCAATTCATCGAATATCCTGGCAATGGCCGCTGTGATAGCAATTTTTAGGCTTGCGATGTCCATACTTGCGGATACGTCAGTAACGAACACTATCTCTGTCGAACCGACGTTACCGCTGATCGTTATATCTGATTCAATGTCCTTTGCGAGCCGGCAATTCGGAGTCGAAAAATTCGCAGTCTGCCCAGTAACAGTGAAATTAGTTTTGGAGAGGATAATATTCTGCTCGCTGAGCGGTCCGGCCGCCGTGCAAGTAAAATCGCAAATACTGCTGCAGCCGCTGCCGGTTACGCCGTTTTGCCCGCCGGGAATAACTGCCGGATTGCCTAAATCGCAATTTTCACCCGGATCAGAATGCCCATTGCCACACATGAGCTGGGGAATTCCTCCAGTGCAATCATAACCGGCTTTGCAAGCGCAACTCGTAGTACAGCCATTGGTTCCATTAATTCCCAGACCCAAATCGCAGGCTTCGCCGGCATCAACAACGGCATTGCCACACTTAGTCGGCACGCCGCCCGGACAAACGTAGGTCGCCGCACAAGCGCAACTCGTAGTACAGCCATTAGTTCCATTAATTCCTAGGCCCAAATCGCAGGCTTCGCCCGAATCAGGAGTCCCATTTCCGCATTTTGACGGCACGCCGCCGCTGCAAGCATATCCATCGGCTAAATCGCATTTACAATCTGCCAAGCAGCCTGATCCGGCTTTGCCATTATTAAAACCTAAATCGCATTGTTCCCCCGATCCCGTGACAACAGCGGGATCTGCCCAGTGGCTGTCACCGCAATAAGAATAATTGCCCTTGTCATGGCGCTGGCAAGTAGTGTCGCAAAAAGTAAAATCCCTTAACTCGGAGGGGTCTGAGACATAAATCGAAGCAGAAGAATCAAATGAACTATTGAGCGAATTACAAATGAACGGATTATATTTTTGATTTCCTATACCGAAAACTCCGTCTATTGTACCGCAATCGCATTCTTCCTGGTCTGTCCTCAAGCCGTCGCCGCAAGACTTATAATCATTATCCCTGTAATATACCTTGACATCATTAAACCATGGGGGAAATTTACATTGATCTGTACAAGCCAGCTGGCCATTGACCGTAGATGTTACATAAATCGGATTTAATCCGTTCATACCGACAAGTGGCACGCCATTGATGAAATCGCAATCTTCTCCGGAATCGCTAAATGTGCCATTGCCGCAGTTCTTAGCTGCCGCGACCGGCGCCTGCTTGATGCTGCAGATCCATGTTCCGGCATTCTGATTGCAGGATTTTTTGCCGCTGCAGCCGCAATCTATCGGGCAAGTCGAACAAGTTTCAGAATTATTGCATGATCCGTCGCCGCAAGTATCACTGGCAGCGACGCAGAATTGGCCACCCCTAATTAAGCTGTTATATCCGCCAAAAATATCATAGTTAAGATTAACAACATCCTGCCAGGCCGGCGACCATACCGCCTTAAACGGATCGAGTTCGCCAGTGCCATAATTATATTCACCCTTGGCATAAACCCTTGTAGATGTGCCGGACTTAGTGCCGTAATAAGCATAAACAGCGGAATTATAATCAAGATTACATTCCATCCTCCTGCTAGTCTCATCCCAGCAAGTAACAGAATTATATGGATTGGAGCAATTGATTGATTTAGTTCCATCCCAAACCCAGAATTTATTAATTGGATCGACGGGCAATTTAACTCCAAATTCCTTGGCCAGATTATCTTGCCAACTCGGCCAGGCGCTGTATGTCTTGCCGGTGATGTATGTGCCGGCGCGCAGATTCGGATAGAAATGTCCGCAAGTGCCACCGCCGAAACAGCCGGCATTATTGCTGCAAGCGCGGCTGAAGTCATTAGAACAGCGCAGCTTATCATGATAGCCGGACATTGAATTATAAATATCCTGCACGTCCGACAACCTCTGGGTATCCCTGGTAATTTTGGCTTTTTCGGATCTGCAGAAACCGGCATTACGTTTCACGCAGTCCAAATCAGTAAAGCATTTATTGTCTTCGGTCTCTGTCCCCTGGCTGCAATAACCCAAAGCTGCGCCATATTCCAATCCGCCATCGGCCTTGGAGCCGGCATTGAAGAACCAATTGCTGATCATCTGTCCATAGATATTTTCCGTCGCTTTGCTTGCGCCCTGATTATACGACATCAGATATATATCGGAATAAACAATGGATTGTCCGCCGTTGAAATCAGCCGCATTGACATAAACCGTCCTGCCTTCTTGCGCTGCGCTATAGCCATCGACAGATAACTTCTCCAAATTGCCCTGCAATCCGGGATTAAACAGCGACTTGTACCATAATTCCGGAGAATAATGGTTATTATTGTTATACATCCTCAAGCCGATGGCGTCAGTCGCCCCGGTCGGATCAGCGTTATTCAGTAATATGCCGTAAATTTTTAAATTAGAATCAAGCCGGCCGGAAGCGCATGACTGGCCATAAACTGCATCGCAGATACAATCATTCAAAAATCTAATTGTAATAGTATGCTGTCCAACCGATAAAATTAACGGCTGAACTAACCGGTTGAATTGATGATTTTCCGGCGCGCTGGCTAATGCTTTTATCGTGCTTGTCCCGACGCCATCAACTGAAATGAGCAAATTCTGATACAGTTTATTGCCGATCAGGTCAGTGCCTTGGACGCATGTGCCGTAATTGGAATTGAAACCGAGATCAAAAATATCGGCATTGGCATCATTAGATGTTTCCAGCGTTATATTAAATTTTCCAAGTGTTGCGACATTCAAATGATAGACAAAATCTTTCACTTGGCCATCGTTGGCTCCCCACGAACTAGTCAAGCTTCCTTCAGTATCATTTGTAATAGCCGGACTAATATCGCTCGTTGACGAACCGGCAATAAACACAGCCGCACCATCTCTGCCAGTCGCCTGTCTGCCGGCAAACAAGAATTCCTTGAGCTTATTATTGCCGGCAAGCCCCATGACTACACCTGTTCCGGCGCCGAATGTCTTAGTGGAAGCGTCATAATTGGCGATAGAGGGCAGATCGTCAGCGGTAGAATCAGCCTTTCCGGCATCGCGGCAATAATACGTGCCGAAATTGGTGTTAATACAGGAACCGCTTCCAGCCTTGCAGTTGTCGGAACTATCGATGAAGGGGAAATTCTTCGCATCCGGCCAAGGATTATTGCAAAAGTACGTGAAGATGGGCAATGTTCCGAAGGCATTATTTGCGGAAGGATCACTATCGCTGATATCAACGTCAAAGAACGAGCGGCCGGGATTGAAGCCAGGGGTGGTCCAAAAATCACCCTTATAATCAGTACTGCCAATTTCTGACAATGTGGTTTTTGCAGCACCGATATTTGACAATGAAGCTAAGAAATTGTTTCCGCGCAACACATACCTATTGCTATCCAACGGCCAGACTCGATACAGATGCTGATTGCCGCCTTTATAATTATTGCCGATCGCCGCTTGCGCCATGCCATCACTGTCCAAATTATAGCCATTGTCTGCCTTATTCATCGTCCATGGCGCTGACATATCGTCATCATAAAGATCCTCGGAAGAACGGCCGCAATCATCCGGCTTGCCTGTCAAAGGATCAGAGGCGCAGAAGAAGCCATCAGCGGATTTTGCCAAGCCGCGCGGCCAGACATCGAACTTGACGCTTTTCATTTTGCAAGATTGGCTGAATGTCGTTACGGACGCAGTGGAAGTTCCCGCAACACCCTTGCGATCGAAGATTGCGACTGCTTTATACTCGGTATTCGTATCCCAATTACTGCTGCGGATGAAATTGATCTTATAGTTGTCGGAATCATCCGTATAAGCGATGACTTCAGTATTTTGGGCAGCCCCGTCAATAGTTATATCTCTCTTATAATTACCTAATCGCATCGAACTCAGAGCAGCAGCATCGAAAGCACCGTCAGCGTAATCATTGATCGGGCACCACCAATCTGCGGCAATTACGGATCTAAAGCCCAAGAATGATTTAATGATTCTTACGAATTGATTGAAGATTCTGCGCCAGAAGCTCAAATTATTCATCTGCGCATCGGAAATGCAGCTGCCCGTATCACTCTTGCTGCCTTTATAGAATTTCAAAGACAGATCACTGACATTCGAATCGGCGGAAATGGACCAGACGCCGTTAGGGCAAGGATTCAATTCGAAATTGACCGCCTGGCAGACTTGAGCCTTGTCTGTTAAAACAAATGTCCAAGAATAACTGTCGAACTGGCCGTTTTCCAATTTCTTATTGCCGCAGGTTCCGCCAGCGGCGGCTGCTGGCGCACCATTAAGCAAGCAATTGCTGCCACAGCGATTAGCCGGACCGTTGGCTGAACCGGAATCGCATTCTTCCCCCGCTTCAATTTTACTGTTGCCGCAAATCGGCGCATTCGGATCAGAGCCGACCCGCTCGACGGAAAAATCATCGATATAAAGCGTCGTACCATTTGTTATATTGGCATAAGGGATGCTTAAAGAAATGGTATTGGTTAATTTGCCCGCACTATTGAATAACTGGGCTAATTCAGAAGTATAAGTGAATTCTGTCCGATATTCCTTCCAAGAACCGACACCGAAATTCCCAGAACTTAACGTCGGCAAATTGACTCCAGTGTAACATTTTGTTTGCACAGGTGCTTGGACGCAGCAATACCCTGGCTGGTCTGAACAATCACTGCCGTAAAGACAGCTGCCATCGGGCTTTATATTCGGCGCTTGCTTCTGATTGCATTGCGCAATCCAACCCGGATTAAAGCTGAATTGGGCGTCAACGCGGCTTTGAGGATCAATCTCCCCCTTATAGTTGAATTTGACTATATACTTCTGGCCGATCCTGAAACCGAGATTGGAAACATCATAATACAACGAACCCCACATTACGCGATGGGTATTACCCCAAATAAAGGTCTGGCCGGAATTATAAATCGGCTTAGGAGTCATCGGATGGGCATTATCGGGCTGATCGAATTGGCATTGGGAAGTGGCTGGCAGCCAAGTGCATTTAAGCCAGGCAGGGAAATCAGCGCAGATCACCTGATTGCAAATGCCGGGATAAGGCTGATTGGCATCCTGGGTTATCTTAACGCTCTTAGTTCCAGATCGGGCATAGGTATCGGAAATCGCCACACTAGAATGAGATTGAGAAGCGACAGACCAATTCAGCGGCGCACTGCCGACCGTGCCGTTTTCAAAATCTACGTTAGTCAGAACATTATTATCAACAGCCTCCAATAAGCATTTAGAGGAGCAACTGTCGCCATTGCTAATATTGCCGTCATCGCAGGCTTCTCCTCTTTCCACTTTGCCATTGCCGCAAAGCGAGCCATAAGCGCTATTACTGCCTTCAAGCAGGCAATGAGAACTGCAGCCGTCGCCGTTTTTCGTATTGCCGTCATCGCAATTCTCAGTCGCTTCTATCTTGCTGTTGCCGCAGCTGGCAATTGTATTACTATTGCCGGCTTTATGGCAAGTGGCATCGCAAAGCGGGTCGGTCGCAGGATTGCACTGCGCTGATGTCGTGCCGCAAAGATTACCAGTCAAAGTACAAGTGGCGGAACACAATCCAGCCTGATGATCGCCCGGTCGCCACGGATACAATGACGGATCGCAAGCTTCTCCGCCACTATTCGGAACAAGGCTGTAATTCAAATTCAGCAGATTCGTATTATATGCAGAAACCACGCCGCTTTGCCCCCCCTTGATTACGACACGATATGTTTTGCCCGGTTCGAGCAAATCACTTGATCTAGGCGTAAAATAAACCTGATTGGTAAATAAAGGATTGGGGTTGCCAGGCAATCCCTGAGGGCTATTTATATCTATTGATTTTAAATTCGATTCGGAAACAGTCTGGCAAGCCGCATCATCGCACTGATATAATTTTACATTGCTGTATAAGCTGGTACTCTTGGCATCTTGGGTAAAATTAATTAACAAATCAGTATTCAAGCAATTGGAATTGCTGTGTTCCGACACCTTGAAACCGCCGAAGCCGACCTGCAATTCGCCCGCTCCCCATTTGTAATCCTTGCATTCGCCTTGCACGGCGGCTGCCGTGATTTTCGTATTGCCCTCATTCTGCCCGAATGCCTTGACGGCCGCTTTGCCGAAAACTGAAAGATCAGGTTCATTGGCTGGATTACAACTCGCGCCGCTTTCACAGATAGTCGCGATATAATCGCCCGATGTCGGATTAGCAGCCGAACAGCGATCGCTGAAAGGATTGACCAAAGAATCCCATTTCCATTTGTACCTGTACGGATTCAAATGATTGCAATTGGCGGCGTAAGGATCGGCCAGATACTGTTGAGTCTCGCCGATCTTCGGCATGAATTTGATTTGAGGCAAGACGGCCACTTGATCAATCGGGCATTCGCCTAAGCCGGTCTTGAAATACCAGTAGTACCAATATCCCGCGCCGCTATCCAATTGAGCGTTCTTGCTTGGCACTTGCAATACGCCTTCCGGCGATTCGTTCAAAGTCGAATCAGCTCCCCTGACTCCGCTTTCTCCGCCCTTGATGGCTATCTTATACCAGGAATCCTTGTCGAGGGCAGTGCCGGTCGGCGGATAAATTGCAATGCCCTCAGGAGTAGAAGAACCGAGCTGGCTGGCAGACATGGCAGTCAATTCTGCCAGTGTTATATCCTTATGATTATAATTGAAAACATTGGCGGTCCATTTATCTGAAACAGTCTTATTCAGCAAAGTGCAATTAGTGGCTCGACTAGCAAAATTAGAAGATGTGGCTGCCGCGCCATTCGAGCATTTATAGATCTCAAAATTGCCGATCTTGACGGCATATCTGCCATCGATCAAAGGCGAACTAAGTTCCAGCAAACTAGAATTGAACATATTGCGCGAGAACAGCGCAAAAATCGCCGCGTTAGTGCAGGCATCAGTCTGACCTTTCCACGGGCTCGGGCTTTGCAGGATCTGCTTGTTCAATTGCGGGTTCGTCGATGAGCTGGTCTTAGAACAATATTGATTCTCAATCACGATCGGATCGGTGAAATTATTATGAACCGCGCAGACGCCAACATTTCCCGTCGCCTTAACCTGTCCCTTGATTCTGAAATAATCGATATCATCTGCACCGAACCATGACTTATAATCAGCATTAGTTTTCCATCTGCTTTCCTGATATGCGGTTGTCGTGCCATAACCGGTAGTAACAGTATTAGCCGGCTGACTGGCAATACCAATGGTATCGGCAGCGAAAGGATTGGTCAGCCAAGAGTAAGTGGCGGAGAAAAACTTTTGCAAGAACCAGCCATTGGTTACTGCCCCGCCAAGATTCTGCTGCTCCTGCGACCAATCCCAGGCATAGTCGCGATTATTCAGCGAGATGCAGGCATTATCCAAACTGACCGGCGTTACTTTATGCTCTTTTTCTTGGCCGTAATAACGATTGAAATATTTGTTCGGGCCGCAATTGACACAGCCGATCTGGCAAATTGCATCAGGTCCGCTCGGGCGAGTAATAAAACTCCAGCAAACGCCGGCTGCGGCAGTCGGACTGCTGCCGCCTACGGCGCATAAGCTATTTCTTGCCCCACTAGGATTATCAATCAGATTCCTGCCGACTACGTCCCTGATTTGATTGCTCAAAAATACGCGATAAATAGAATTAGGATCAAGATCGATTCCCGGCTTCAATTTGATGGCGAAAGAATCAGCATTATCGCCCTCACCTTCAGACAGCAAAGGCTCGACTTCTTCAACTTTGGCATTCGTCTGATCAATCCAGCCTGAAGTACTAGAGACATATAAGCGGATAGTGCTGGAGCTGATTGTCGCGCTGCTCATCGCGGCAGTGAAGCGGGCATAAATTTCAGCATTCAAGCAGGCTTTATCGTTTTGTATTCCTAACTCAGGATGATTGGCCGCATTCCATTCATCAGACCATGGAGAAGGGCTGGGCAAACGATTCTTGCTGCAATCGATCGAGCCGTCGCAGGAGGTTTCTACCATCGGCCCGACATCGCCATTGCCGTTATTGGCGCCGAACGACCAGCTATAGGAAGCGATAGTCGATGCGGGAACTAGCGGGTATGGAATACAGCCGGGAGTTACTGCGCACTCTCCCCAGTGGCCGGAATCCTGGCAAGCCTTGACTTGTTTGCAAGCGCCGAGCGCCGGACAAGTAGTCGTATCGATTTTACCAACCGTACATAATTGATCCTTGGGCACGCAAGTGCAAGCCGGATGATCAGCTGTGGCCAAAGGATCGCAAGCTAGATTAGTATCGATGCAGCCATTGACGTCGCAGGTATCGTCATTCCAGATTTCGGATTTGCAGCTCATGCCAGGCGCCGGATTTTTCAAAGCGGAAAATGCCCAAGAGAATGCGGCGATATTGGATGAATTGCCTAAGAACGGCACGCAAGTTGAACCTGCCGGCAATTCACAGGATTTACTCCAAACGCTTTTATTCGAGCATGCTTCCTGCCCCAAACAGCCGCCGACTGTGCAATTTCTGTATGAATTGAGCGTTGAACTGGCATTATACTCGCATGATTCGTCAACAATCGGCTGGCAAGTGCAATTTCTTGAAATATTGCAATTCTCTTGATAATTCGGCTTTGTCGGATCAGTCGAACAGAATTGGCAAGCCAAATCAGTTTCAGCATCGCAAGTCGTTATATCTTCGCGGCAAGACTGGGTATCATAGCCGCAAGGACTGCCTGCTCTGCCATTGGAAATCATGAACAAGAATGAATTGCTGTATGACTCGCCGTTAAAAATAGAAACAAGCGAGCGGCCGGCCAAATCCTGCGGCACGACATCGACAACTGTACTAGACGACCAATTGCTGCCGGTTGAAGAAGTAAAATTCGGCGAAATAGACCAGACAATATTTCTTGGTGTAACTATTGGAAACTTAAAGCCGGTCAAAGTCGTGGTGGCAGGATACACTCCATGATTTGGAACCATGGAACAGATTCCCGGGCGTTCGATGGAATTCACTTGGAAACCCCAAATATTTGAAGTCAGAGTAGAAGAATCAGAGGCTAATTTTTCTATAATAACATCATAATTCCTGAGCGGATCCTGAGTTGCGACATCAGCTTCATGACTGGCGCCGGAGAGAGTCAATCCCGCAGGGACAAGAGCAATTATCAGATTACTGCTCCAAGAGCGCGCGCAAGGCGCGAGTTGCGCCTGGATTCTGGAGCCGTCAGATCTTGAGACAAAAAATATCTTACCCGGAACGTTGCCGAAATAACGTCCGACAATACTGACGTAATTGCCCGGCGCACCATTAGAAATATCATCGCTAGTCGATGTAGCGGCCAAAGTCCTTTGATCCGTATTGCTCAAAACATCAAGAGCGGGATTTATATAAGCGATCTCCGGCGGATAATTTGTCCAATATGGCGTACAGCCCGGACCAACACAGGATGGCGGCGGAGGACATTCCGGACCGACGCAACCATTTGGCGGACCAACCGGCGGGCCGAACCTATCATAAATAAATGCAGTAATCGCAAAAGCGGAGAATATGATAATCAAGCCGATTACCACCTGTTGGATCATCTTCTTAGCCTTATCGACTTTCGCCGGATCGCCGGCTGCCGTCATCCAAGTAAAACCGGCATACAGCATGATCACTAAAGCGATAAAACCCAAGACTGTCAAAAAGAATTGGATCAATCGGATGATAATCTGCGCCAAAGTCGCTTCGCCGAAAATGCCGCCGAACAATCCCAAGCTCGGAACCTCGCCCGCAGCAAAGACTATCGCCGGCAAAAACAAAAATGCCGCAATAAGCAGAAGTGAAGTTAAAATTAATTTTTTATTTTTTTGAAGCATGGAAAAGTTTGTCGGATCAACTTAAACCCCTCTTAATCTCCCCTTTCTTAAAGGGGAGAAAAATTCTTAATTATTAATTGATCAAAAGCATTTGCCAAAACAGCAGCCAGTTTCACCAGTGTTGACATTAGTTATGAAATTAGTCTTTGTGACTATCCAACTGCCGTTAGGGGCAGTAGTAGCTGAAGAAGTAGCGTAATGGACTTTACATTGCTTGCCGCTGGAACAAGCTACAGCTCCATCAATATCCGAACATTTATTCATATAGCCATAAGAAGACGGGTTGGTGGTGGTAACACGATTAATGCTAGGAATTGATGCATCTGTAACGCAGCCTTGTGTCGATCCGTCGGCATTATATACACACTTGCCATTAGGATTATCGGCATTAGCATTTATCGGGCCGCTGCCAGGCAAGAAGCAATTCTGAGTAATCGATTCGATGCCATTGCCGCCTAATGGGCCATAATTAATCGCCTGATCGAACGGATTATGATTGACATCGGCCACGGTGTAATCAGCCAAACCGTCGCCGCGTCCCGCACCTGTCGCCATATCACCCTCATCCAAATTCTGTGAACTGACCCAATAGCCGACCGGATTAGCTCCAGACGTTATGGTTTTTAAGATCAGATATCTGGTATTCCATTCTTTGCCTGTTTTATCTTCGCCATAACCCCAGCCGGGCTTGAGCGTCGCCATGCGCATCAGGCCGTTGAAGACTAATCGGACCGGATCGCGGAAGCTTTCTGTGCCTTGAGAACCGAGCGAGTAATCGCCGATCGGAATAATTTTCGATAAGAGCGGAGCTGCCAAATCTATCTGCGTGGAGATGAAGAATGACCAAGAGAAGTTATCACCATTAGTGTCATTGTCATTAGCATAAGTGAATGTCGGGAAATTATTCGGCGACACAGCGAAGAAGTGCCTGATATCGTTGGCATTATATGTTCCAGACTGGCCTTGAGCATTGCCAGACAACGCGCCCTTAGTATTGGCTAACTTGTCAAAATTGCCATTAAAAGAATTATTGGCCATATCCACAATGCCATCGACTGAGGCAGTCGCTTGAGGGTAATTCAATCCGCTAGCCAATTTACATGTCCCGCCGGCCTGGCAGGTGCCGCCGAATTTATTGCACCAATCGTCATTGCCAGTGCAGGTCTTCAGGCTGGCGGCGGTTATTGTCGTGGTCGCTGGCACGGAAGCAGTCAAATCGGTATTAGGATCTAACCAGCAATAAATGGTCTTGCCGCAGGAATTAACGCCACAAGGCTTAGTGCCAGTCAATTCCACAGTGCGGTATTGATTAGTAGAGGAAACTGAAGCCTGGACATCAATGCCGTTGATTCTGATTTTAATATAGCTGTCGATATTGATAGGATTGATCGCTTCTGTAAAGGATACGCGGAAAACCGAATTATTATAAGGGTCCGGCTTTGATCCAGGAGGCAAAGCCGTAACATTCGTGACTCGCGCCGCTCCGGATAAATCCAGGTTTGCCGGAGATAGCGACGTGGAATTTATCTTCAGGCTTAGGCCGGTTTCTCCCGCCACCTTGGGCGTGATATTTATTTTATTGCCATTTGCAGGATCAATTGCTGCCGTAATCAATATTCCGGATTTTGCGTTCAAAACGCTAATCAAAGATGTAGTAACATTGCCGGTCTGCGGCTTGATTGTGAAATAATCAGTATTTACGATTGACTTGCCGTCATCGGCCAATGATCTTTTTGTTATCTGATCGCCGGCAATTTCCGTGCTGGCAAAAATGAAATTAGCGACCGTCGATGATGATTTCAACAGTGCCACAGTATCACCATTAATTGCCGCAGAAACAGTGAACGACCATCTGGATCCCTTGGCATCAGAGAAATTTCCGGATGAAGTGATGATTATTCCTGAACCGGACAAATCGACAGTCTTATTATTTGATACTGACAAGCAATTTGCCAGGCCGGCGCAAACGCCGGCATTAGAGAAATTAACGCCTAAAATCGCGGCGGCGCTAGGCGCAGCGTCAAAAGTGATATAATCGCCGGCGCCGCTGACAGTAAATTTCATCACCGCCGAAGCAACGCCAGTAACACTGAACCCAGCCGTGCTTAACTTCAGATAATTTGCAGGCAAAGCCGGATCGCTGGCAGGATCTTTTGTCGCGCTAATGCCGGTCAAGGCAGTGCCGGTAAAAATCGCGCCATTAAGCTTCGCCGGCGTCTCGAGGGCGGGAACAGCCGAAACGGTGACAGAACCGAATCCGGTCGTGGCTTGAGTTCCGACAGCGTAAGCGTCAGCCACGTTATCGGGATTAGGATATATTTCCATTTTCGCCACTTCCGGCGGAGTCAGATCCATAACGCCGTTAGTCTTGAAAGCCCAGTTATAATAATTGACCCGCAAGCCGTCGAAAACTGATTTATTAGTCGCGACAGCAGTAATTCCCTGCTGCAGAGTTACCATAAATGTCCTATTTATCTGGTCTTCATTGCCCAAATTAGCAGCTGAATTAAAAACGAATGTTTTTTGATCGGCAGCCGAAACTTGATTGACGGTAGAACTGGCATAAACCCCCTTGTTGAAAGACGACCCAGCCAAACAAGTTGAACTCGTGGCAGAAACCTCGCAGACTTCGACATTTTTCATAGTATCGCCATCGCAGATATTCGGATCTCCCAATTCAGCAGGATTGCAGATGCTGTCCGGCTTGATATTGACTTTAAAGGTAACGGCAATCCTCGTATTGATCGGCACATTAACCGAATTAGGCGCCGGATAGACGCTTTGGATCGGCCCTGCGCCGATGGCCGAACGACTCCAGTCGCCATTGCCGCCGGGAATATTCGAGGTTCCGCCTCCGCCGCCTCCGCCACCGAAGCCGGAAAGCCACGACATCAAGAAGGAACTGATCGCAAAAGCGGAAAATATGATGATCAAGCCGATTATGGTGTTATAAATGATTTGTTTGGCCTTATCCACTTTGCCCGGGTCGCCGCCCGCTGTCATCCAGATAAATCCGCCGTAAATCAGCAACAAGACTGCGATCACGCCGAGCAAGCCGAAGAAAACGCGAAGTATCGCCAACAGGAAAACGGTCAAATTGACCATCGGTATGCCTGTTCCCTGGACTACTCCCGCCGCTGTCGGAATATCGCCGGCAGCCGAGACCGCCAAAGGCATGAAAAATAAGATAAATAAAAACGCTAATAATCCCGCAGCTGCGGTTTTAGCGTTTTTTGTAAACGACCTTTGATCAGAAACGTATTGTCTCTCAATCATATGTTTGTCACCTTCCGGGTGCGTACTTAGTTAAAAGTTTGTAAAGTTTATTTGGCTAATTCTTCTTTCACAATTTTTGATACTACTGATCCATCAGCTGCACCCTTGGACTTAGCAATAACCGCGCCCATAATCTTGCCGAAGCCGGACTGCCCAGGATTACCCATTTCACCAAGAACTTCCTGAACTAGTTTTCTAACGGCATCCTCATCCATCTGCTCAGGCAGAAACTTCTTGATTATGGCAATTTCAGATTCTTCCTTAACTGCTGATTCTTCCCGGCCTCCGGCGCGATATGACTCTGCGGAATCAGTACGTTTCTTAACTTCTGATTTCAATAAGGCAATAATCTCGTCGTCAGGCATGATATCATCCTTAGCCATCGTTTTCTCTATTTTCTTATTCAAAATGGCCGATTTAAGCATCCTGAGCGTCGAGACTTCTTCTTCATTCTTCGCTTTATAAGCTTCTAAAAAAGCGGAATTTATTTGAGCTTCTAACATAATAAATTTTTAATTTTTGTAATTTTTAATTTTATAAATAATTTTCTAATTTCTAAATTTTTAAAAATTATAACATTAAGACATTATTTATAAATTATAAAATTGATAATTAAAAATTAATTCTCTAACTCTTCACATCTCCCCTGACTTGCTTAAAGCAAATCAAGGCAGTATAAAGACTTATATTATCTCTTGAATGTCCTGGTCGGTTCTTCGATTAATTTGCCGATTTTCTTCAAGTATTCGCGCTTAGACGTAATTTCTGATCGCCTGGCCGCTTTCGCCCGTGAAGAAGTCTTATTCAAATCTTTGGTATGATAACGGATCTTCCTTGACTGCAATAGACGGCCGCTCTGCTGGACTTTTCTGGAAAAACGCCTGACTAGCGCCTCGAATGACTCGCCTTTTTTTCTTTTTACTTCTGCCACAATTTTCACCTCTCTTTCTATATGAGCTGACTGCAAGAATATTGCAGACATCCCGATTAATTACTATATAAATAATTAATTTTAATTATTAAATTGATTTAGTAGTCGCCGGCAACGGTAGTATCCGCGGCATCATCGCCGCCAAAACTCGCTCCGCCGCCGAAATCCTGGAAATCATTGGTTTCTTCGGTCACGCGATCGCCGTAATCATGCTTTTTCTTCGATGACATGGCGGCTTTGGTTTCCTCTGTATCGATAACGGCTACGCCTTCGTCGCCGGAATACTTCTCCAAGCGTTTGGCCAGCTCGCCTTCTATCTTATTGAAATCGATGACTTCCTGCACCGCGCCGTTCATGTCGCGCAACATGATCGTGCCATCGCTGACTTCCTTCTGTCCCAATATCAAAGTGTATTTAACCTTCAATTTATTGGCATGCTCCAATTGCGCCTTCAAACTGTCCTTATATAATGCCTGCGACATCTTGAAATTCTTGCGCAACTTCTCATATAAAACTAAGGCTTTTTTCTTAGCATTCTCGCCGAGCTGAGCCAAGAACACATCAGGCTGATAAACATCCTCCATTAACACTTCACTCTCACGAATTTTGGCGACTATTCTGTCCAAACCTAGTCCGAAGCCGCAAGCCGGAGTCTTTTCGCGGCCGCCCATCATTTCCACCAAGCCGTCGAACCTGCCGCCGCCGCCCAGCGCTAACTTACTCTCGGAATCATCGGCTGATATGTATTCGAATACCGTGCGATTGTAATAGTCCAAGCCTCGCACTATCCGAGGGTTCAATGTATAAGGCAGATTAAGCTCATCAAGATACTCCAGAACCTTCATAAAATGTTTCTTGCAGTCGTCATCGAGAAAATCCAAAATCTGCGGCGCATTTTCTTTGATCGCTTCGCAGCTCGGCTCCTTGCAATCCAAGAGTCGCATCGGATTCTTTATCATCCGATTAAGGCAATTATCACACAAAGCCTTAGTGTGCTGCTTGTAATATTTGACCAAAGCTTTTTTGTATTCCTCGCGGCAAACAGTACAGCCGATGGAATTGACTTGAATGACGCAATCAACTCCAGAGTCATTTATAATATTGTAGCCCATCAGGATCATCTGCGCGTCCAAAGTCGGGCCGTCTTCTCCGATAGCTTCGAAGCCGGCGGAATAGAACTGGCGATAACGCCCGTTCTGAGGCTTCTCATGGCGGAACATCTGGCCTGAATAATACATCTTGACCGGCTGAGGCTGATTGACCATGCCATGCTGGATATATGCGCGGACTACGCTAGGCGTGCCTTCTGGCCGCGCAGCGATATGATCGCCACCCTGGTCGACAAACGCGAACATTTCTTTATCCACGACATCAGTGCCTTTGCCCGTACTCTTGACGAATAATTCGGCATACTCCAAAATCGGCGTCTCGATCAAGCCATAGCCATAATCGACAGCCACTTTATCGACATTGCCGCGGACAGTATTCCAATACTTCTGATCCTGGGGCAATATGTCTCTCATGCCAGTAATGGTAATAATCTCCTTTTTGCCGCGAGGAGCTCTTTTTTTAACAATATTTTCAGTCATGTGTTTTTTTAATTGCTGTTTGGGCATGTCTTTAATTAATTTTTAATTTCCAATTTTTAATTTTATAAATAATTTCTTAATGTCTTAATTTTTAAACATTAAAAATTAGATCATTATTTAAAAATTATAAAATTATAAAATTAAAAATTTCTACTTATACTCCGGCGCATTGAACACCGTCACGCGATTGAAAGGCCAACCGCGGATCCATGTTCGGCCAACAATAAATTCCCTTTTGACCGGCCCGAAGATGCGCGAGTCCAAACTCTGGCCGCGATTGTCACCAAGCAAGAAATATTCATCGCTGCCAAGTGTCACTTCGCCATAACCGCGCAAAGGCAACACGGTTTCTATATTTTCCGGCAGATAAGTCTCATTCAATCTAGTGCCATTGATATAAACGCTATTGTCTTGAATCTTTACTTTCTCGCCCGGCTTGCCGACAACGCGCTTGATGAAATACTGCTTCGGATCCTTCGGATATTTGAAAACGACTATATCTCCGCGCTGCGGCTCATTGAAGCGATAACTGATCTCATCAATAATCAGATATTCATGATCATAGAAATTCGGCTCCATGGACGCGCCCTTGACGTAAAACGGCTGAATCAGAAAATATCTGACAGGCAAGATAATAGCCAAAGAAATGATGGCCACTCGAACCATTTCCCAAAAAAACTCAGATATTGCCTGCCACTTCGGCTTTTTATCAAGCGATAAACTGCCGCCACCCATTAAATTATCCATTAGCGATTAAACATGAATTATTTTTTACAGGTCAGATGCCTGTTGATAACTTAATACATCATAACACAAAAGGCGAGTATAAATCAAGGGCTGACTAAAATAAAACCCCTCCTATCCTCCCCTTTCGTAAAGGGGAGGGAAAATACGGTTAAATAGTAATTATGGTGGGGCTAATTTGGAAATTTTCTCCCCTTCAGAATCTCAATAATAATTCTCTTTCTTCTTTGAATATTCATTCCGCGATGGACATAAACCAAGCTTTTCAAT
>Ga0172379_10001050_pt1 | contig 59457 bp, 38 predicted proteins | sample GrowelOW334metaG_FD_119756 | JGI IMG/M metagenome (GOLD analysis project Ga0172379, IMG submission 119756) | Groundwater microbial communities from an aquifer near a municipal landfill in Southern Ontario, Canada - Groundwater well OW334 metaG | ecosystem: Environmental > Aquatic > Deep... | reverse complement strand
CTAGCCCCGTGACGGTGTTGGCGAGGTTGTTCGCGAGAAATGATCCGGATGAATTGACGAAAGCACCGGAAACCACCAGGGGATTGGTGCCAAGGCCCAACGTCCCGGTGCCTGAATGAGTCAAATTGTAAAATTCCAATCCGCTGCCGTCTAAAACTTGTGTGCCCGCTCCGTTGAAATCTACGGTCGATGACCTGGCAAGAAACGCACCTTTGCTGTTTACGACGAACGGTGTGCCGTCGCCGGGGAGGGTCAGCGTTTTATTGTCGGCATCGAAGGTTTGCGTGTGGCCCTCCATTGAGTCGTGGCCCACCGTTAATTGGTTCTTTACGGTCGTCGGGCCGCCCAGAACGTAGGTCCTGGCGCCTGTCAGCGCTGGCAAATCACCGACCTTCAGGTTGTAATAGGTTGTTCCCACAATGACGAGCGTTGTGTCGGCGATGTTGGCAATGTAATTGACGGTATTGCCGGTGGCTATGGCGGTGAGAGCAAGGGTGAGGGGTATAGAGGCGCCGGAATAGTTGAGGGTTGAATCATCTCCCTGTTGCCATGTGCCTAATCCGGCCAAGTTGCTGACGGTCGCGATGCCGTTGTTGATCAGTACTCCCAAAGGCTGAATCGTAAGAGTTTCAGAGAATGTTAGGTCAGAGCCTGAAGCAATACTGTGGGTGGCGCTGACGGTGACGGGGGAGGCGATCGTGCCCGATCCGGAAATCGACGCGCCGGACCCCGCGAGATCCACGATCCCTGCACCCGATAATGTTCCGATAACATTCAGATCGCCCTCCACCGTGATGCCGAGGCCGCTATTGTCGAAAATTCCACCGGAGTTGTCCAGGTTGCCCAGGACGGTCAGGTCATTGGTGGCAAGATTCAAGGTTCCCGCTCCGGAGTGGGTGATGTTGAAGAAATCGCCGGCGCCTGGGTCGAAGGTTTGACTGGTTGCACCGGTGAAGTTGACGGTATTCCCTGTGACTCCTGCGGCGAGGGTTGAAGAGAGAACAGCTCCGGAATAGTTGAGGGTTGAATTTCCGCCCTGCTGCCAGGTGCCTGATCCGGTCAAATTGCCAATGGTCGCTGTCCCGTTATTGGTAAGCGTCAGGCCACCGGCAATGCCCAACTCTCCCGCAACTGTCAGGACTCCACCGCTTGCGATGGTCAGGCCCCCGGTATATCCGGCCTCGATGGTGAGGTTGGCCGCTACTGCTGAAGTATCGATCGTGCACGCAAATAGGCTACTGACAGAGTTGAAATAGACGTCATCGTCAGATGTGGGGATAAGCCCGCCGGACCAGTTGCCCGGGGTGCTCCAACTGCCGATGGCTGTCGCGATCCAATATCGATCGGCGCTCACGCCCGGAAAAATCCAGTTTGCATTATTGCCGCCGTTACGAGAATTGTTCGCAGTGATGGGTATGTCGGAAGAAGAGTAGCTGACGTTGACGCCGGTCACGGTTGTCCCCAAAGGAGGGGAGAAATACCATGTTTCGTTTGCCGTGGCTGGGCCCAAAACGATCATGTTGACGTCGGGATTCGTTCCCCCCGTGAGGGACAAGGTATTCCTCACCGTGTGGAAGACCGGGGGGCTGCCTGCTGGCGTCGAAGCGAAGTATAGGCGGGCACCGTTCTCGGGACTGTTGACGGTTAATTTTGCCGTGTTCAATGGGTCCTCGAAGGTCACTCCGGCAGTCGAAGCGTTTGTGATGATGAGTTCATCGAAGAGTTGATGTCCCGAGGTAATCCTTTGAGCCGCCGAACCGTTCAAGGTCACGATGCTGCCGGTCGATGAAAACGAGCCGTGGTTCTCCCAATCGCCCGCGAGATCGATTTTGCCGTGTTCAAAATTAAAGAGAGAGGCCGCTTCGATGGTGAGGGATCCAGTCACGGCGGTTGGCGCGCTGGAGATCTCAGGCAAATAATAGGTTTCGGGTCCTGAAAAGCGTACGGAATGATAGTCGATGAGAGCGACATTGATGCTGCCGTTACTGTTGATTGCGGCGTAATCGACCGTTCCGTTCCCGGCGAGGAAATGTCCGTTTGCTTCAACTGTCAGAACATCCGACGAAGGGCCTACATTGGCCAAAGTTAATGTGTTCCCGCCGGTGCTGCCGAGATCCAGGGTGTTATATCCGGTAATCGATAGGGTGTCGACGGTCATGGAGGAGGCGAGGGTTAGCTTATTATTTTCTTCCGCATTGAGACCGACGTCTGTTTTTTCTAGAACGACTTTTCCAATATTTTGTCCGCTGCTGTTGTCGGTGTAGGTAGCGGGATGGATGCCGTCAAAGGTGAAGATCCCTACACCTTTAATTACCGAAGCGTCATTCGCGGCAATCGTAAAATCACCTTCAAGATTTGTGCTGACGGTAAGAACCAGTCGGCCCCTTGAGACGGTTAAATCGCCGTTGATATCAAGTGAGGGTGGCGCAGTAAAGATTGAATCAGCCATGTCTCCCTCGATGATCAAATTGAAGTAATCGCCAGACGAACTGGGGAAATCCCATATGTCGCCACCCGCACCCGTATAGACCCAGGTTCCGCTGTCGATGTCCTGGGAGACACCCGTTAGAGTTTCCGTACCGGTACCGGTTAACTGGACAGTGCCGGCATTGGAAAATGTTGCGCCCGTCATGACCCATCCGCGGCCGTTTAAGTCAAAAGTGCCGCCGTCATTGCTGAAGCTGTTCGTTATCGTCAAAGCATGGGTGTCTAGCTGTAAAGTCCCGGTGCCGCTGTGGACGATGGCATAAAAGCTATCTCCGCCGCTATCGAGGGTTTGGACGAACGGGGAGGCGGCGGCAAATTCGACCGTGCCGCCTGTGTGGTCAAATAGGCTATTGGCCCCGTTCGACCAGTTGCCAAAAACCTTCACGTTCCCCCGCGAAATGATCAATGTGGCTACGGCAGAACCGATACTTAAATCGCCGGCGATGCTGATATTGCCACCCTGAGTGACATAGACCCTGCCGTGTACGATTGAAAGATCCCCTTCGAAAGTGACGGTTCCGGTTGACGGGGCACGTAAGGTAAATTGAGATGTGTTGAGAATCATGTTGGGCATGTGAGCGCCGCCCGGCAGTTCCGTGTCACGAGCGCTATTGCCATTGACATCGATGGTGCCTGTTCCTCCGTCAAAAGTTCCATGCGCAGCGAGGATCCCAAATAAACTGATGGTTCCGCCGTCTAATTCTCCGTCCGCCAAGGTTAGCGTGTCGTTGACTGTCAGCGTATCGCCCGGAGCGATGGCGAGGGCCTGGCCGTCGTTCTTAAAGATCGTCAATCTTTGAAAGCTTGCGCCGGCATCGGGGACATTGATGGTCGAATTGTCGCCCGTGAAAGAAACGGTGCTGCCGGAACGACACTCTAAGATGCTGCCGCTGACTAAAACAAAATCGCCTGTAACCCTAAGTTCTTTCTCCATTGCCACGGCGAACGTTCCTTCGGCCGCGCTCAGAGTGAGGTGGTGGTAACCGGTCGAGCCATACGGCCAGCCAATCGAGTTGAAAATCGTCGTGGAGCCCGAACCGGAAAAAACGATCTTTCCGCCTTGATTCGTCCATGACGTGGTATTGTTTACGACTTGATTGTCGATATCGGCAGACTCAAAATGAAATTCCGAGTTACCGGATATGAGAACGCTTCCCGTTAGGGTGATCAGGCCGTTCCGGCCGGTCTTGAATATTCCCGCGGTGAGGATGAGATTGTTGTTGACGGTGACGTTCTGGTTATTGGCGTCAAAGCTGCCGTTTGATTGATTGAAATTGTCGACCCTCAAACCGGTGTTTAGCAACTTCAGAATGCCTTGGCCGGTATGGCGGATGTCGTAGAATAGGGCGTAGCCGGAATCCAGAGTTTGTGTGTCAAAGAAGCCTGCGGTGAAATCAACCGTGGCGGAGGAGAGATCCGCGGTCCCACCGGTTTTGGACCAATTGCCTTTCACGTAGAGGGTCCCAGCTGCTCTGAATACGCCAGAAAGCAGTGTAAAATCACCGTCCAAGCGGAGCCCTGAACCTGCGTCGACGGTGCCCCCCTCGAGAATGAGATTGGGAAGGTGTCCTCCATAAAGAGTTGCTGTGCCGTCTACAATTTTGATGGTGCCGGTTCCTCCGTCAAAGTCGGCGCCGAGAGTTAGAGTGCCTCCCGACTCAATGGTCCCCGGTTGGTTAGCATCTGCGGCATTAACGACGCCGTCATCCAAGTGCAGTGCGTGGGTGGCCCTCAGCGTATCGCCGGCTGTGATGATCAAGGCCTGGCCGTTATTTTTACTGATGGTCAGGTCGGCAAATTCGTTGCCGGCCGGGCAAACGTCGACGGTCGACTCATTTCCTTTGAAAATATAGGCTGCCGATCCGCCGTTAAAAGTGCCGCCGCTGTGGGTGTAGTCGCCAAAAAAGGATACCTCGGGCGTGAAAGTCCCGCCGACCATGAAAGTTCCGAGCGACAGTTCGAAGTCACTGGCGAAAGTGATATAACAGTTGTCAAAAGAAAATGAGGCTGAGAAAATCCCGCCGGCTTGTGTGTAGGCGCCATCAAAAGTGAGCATTTGATATTCGCCTGTTGGTGCGAACGCTAATTGTCCGCCTGATACCGAGGTTGTCCCGTTAACGGCCAGGGATCCACGGAGGCTGATGGTCCCAGTATAGGTTGCGTCGATCGTCAAATTGTTGATAGTGAAATCGGCATTCATAATTGAAGGATCTATCGAAGTAGCATCAAAAACTACGTCATCACCGGGCCCCGGGGGATCGATTCCGTTGTTGTTCGTCCAGTTCTCCGGTTCGGACCACACACCGCTCCCTTTTTCGTTGGTCCAAGTCATGACCGGGTCCCAGTTATAGCTATTCCCGCGGTTGCTGGCAAATGTCATGATGATTTCTTCCGGATTACGGTTATAGGAATCCTCGACTCGAGAGTAGCTGATATCCCTTGGCCCGCGCGGATCCACCATCCATTGACTTCCCTTTAGCGTTGAAAAAAGACTAATTGGTAACGCATAGGCGCCCCGGATTTTCCAGGTTCCGAGGATGCTCTGGAGCTTGCCGGCTTCGAACCGGATGACCTTTTCGGGGGTCACAGACGTGAAGTCGAAGAACGTATTTTCGCCGGAAATCGTCGTGACTTTCAGGGCGTCGTTGAACACGACAGTGGAGGTCCCGGCCTCAAAATGGCCGCCAAAATTGGACCAGTTTTGGCCGACCGTGATGGTGTGAGATCCGGCCGCAAATGTCCCTCCGGCCAGGGTGACATCATGGCTCACGGTGAGGTCGCGGGCGAGCCAAACCGTCCCCTGATAGCCGGGTTCGAGCACGAGCGAGTGGATGAAACCCGCGAATGAAGAATCAACGATAGAATCGGAAGAAAGTTGGCTGAAACGCGCAATATCCCCGATTCCGGGGATAAAACCGCCGTCCCAATTAAGAGGATTAGACCAATCGAGGGAAGAATTACCTGTCCAAACAGGGCCTGCCTGAGAGAAATCCCAACCGGTATTGTTGAGGGAGTTTTTAGAATGCTCCGGAGTTAAAGGCGGACCGTGGATATTGATATTGGTTGAATCCATGACTTCGACGTGAACGATGTCCCGGGCGCCCCGCGCATCGATTTTCCACGGAATGTCGGGCTGAGTCGAACGCAAAAGGAGAAGCTTGCCGAAGCCGCCGGTCAGGGTCAAAGTCCCGGCAACCTTCTGGACTTTTCCGGCCTCGAAGTTGACGGTCTTACCCGGCTCGGTGACCGAGAAATCATTGAACTCGTTGTCGCCGAGGACCAGGGCTTCTTCGGGCCCCGAAAGCCGGACGAGCGAAATCTCCGGAAAAAAGACGCCAAAATTTATCCAGTTTTTAAAGATCTCATACGAAGTATTGGCGGCCTTGAGAGTCACCCCGGATTCGATCGTCAGGGAGCCGTGAGCGACCACAGTCGAGTCGGGAAGCTGGAGATATTCGACCTGGGCGCCGGCCTGCTTCAGCGTGACATCCCCGGCCGAAATGATGTTGGCCAGGGTGCTTTGACCGGAGCTCTGAATGGTGATGTTTCCGAAGGTCGTGGTCTGGACGGTCGTCCCCGGGGCCTGCAAGAAGGCCCCTTCGCCGTCGAAGTCCGCATCGGCGAGGAAGCTGAGGTCTCCGGAATCCGTTGTAACATCAGCGTTGACTAGGATATCCCGAGAAGCCGAAAAGACCGTATTTCCCTCGGTATAGGTCGTATCTTCAATCTTGATATGGTCTTGGGCGCCAAAAGCCACCGATCCTCCGGGGGCCCTATAGGAACCCGACAAGGTGATGCTCTCTCCGGAGGCGATCGTGATTTCTCCTTCCTTGGCGGAGACGTCGGCTGCGGCTCGGATGGGGCCCGAAGCGACAATCTCGACGACCCCGTTCTTCATGACGGCTTTATCGGCCCGGACATGGCCCTCGAGGTTGACCGCCTGGCGGAAAATGTTTCTGGCGGCGTCGGCCTTGAGGAGGACGTGGCCTCCGTTTGCTTCGAGCGTGCCTTTGTTCGAAATCTGATCGCTGACCTTGTTGCCCTTCGAATCGAAGACCTCGCCCGAGACGGGCTCGTCGATGGCGATTGAAATTTTGCCGTTCTCGGAAATGCCCACCGTGACCCTGTCGCCGGATGACAGCGAAACGGTCCCCAGCGGAGCGACGATCGTGCCGGTGTTTTCAACCGCGCTTCCGATCAAAACCGCAAACCCGCCTTCCCGCGCGCGGATCATTCCGTTGTTGACCAGCTGGGCCAAAATTTTTCCGGGATTCTGGAGTTCGTTTCCGAAAACATAGCGGCCTTCCAGAAAATCTTTGTTTTGGATGTCGCGGGTCGAAGCCATCAAACCTCCGACGTTGACGTCCGCAGTATTTCCGAAAGTGATGCCGTCCGCGTTTACGAAAACAAGATTTCCGTTCGCATTCAGGTGGCCGAGAATTTGGGTCGGCGCTCCGCCGGTGACGCGCGAAAGCGTAAAGGCGTTGATGTCCGGCAAAAAGAAATTCACTGTTTCGTTCGCGGCGATATCGAAAGACCCGTAGTTGGCGATCGAGCGGTCAGAGGCCGTGATGTTCAAAGTCGTATCGTTGATTTTTTCGAATTTGATTTCGCCGGCGACGATTTCGGGGTCTTTCGGAAGCGCGTAGAGTTGCGAGGATAAGAAAAATAAACTCGCCACGACGAGAGCGGACGCACTTAAAATTTTATGAGTCAAACGGGTCATCATATAATGTTTTTATTCAATGCCTTTCAATAAAGCCCAGCGACTGTCTCTATATGTAAAAGTAGCACATAGTTAAGTGTTTTTCTAACCCGCGGCCTCTGCTCGGAGAGACGGTTCTCTTAGGCGTGATTGTAACTCTTTGGCGTGTAACAGGTTAAAATGCTTCGGTTTGGGGCGGATCCGGCTATCTTTTTTTACCTGATGGCGTTGAAGCAGGCGAGTTTGGGCAGCCAATTTTTCCCACCGAGAATTCTGGCAATCAGCATGCTTGTCGTGTTCGAGCCGATGGCGTTGACGGCGGTGGCCGGAGGGTCGACCAGGGTCCCGACCATCGAGATGATGGGCAGGGCTTCGGGCGGAAATCCGTAGAGCGTGACGATCAAGAGTTCGCCCGTGAATCCGCCGCCGGGGATGCCGCTCATGACCATCCCGCTCAAGAGCGCGATTCCGACGGCCGTTGCGAGAGTCTCGAAACCCGTAAACGGTTTTCCAAAAAGGGTGAACAGGAGAGAGATTTTGACGATGGCGGAGATGCAAGTGCCGTCCATGTGAATCGTGGCCCCGACCGGGATGACGATCCGGCTGATATCGCGGGGGACCCCGATTTCATCGGCGGCGCGGATGTTGGAGGGGACCGTTGCAAGACTGCTTCCGGTTCCGAGTGCGGTCAGGGCCGGAGTCAAGATGCACGACCAAAATGTTCGGACTCCGGGAAGTCCCGCGGCCAAAAGCGCGTAAAGGGAATACCCCACCAAAAAATAAAGCAGCGAAACCGGATAATACAGCGCGACGACACGCAGGTAGGACTTCAAAAGCTCCGGCCCAAAGACCCCGACCAGGTAGGCAAAATAGGCCCCCAGGCCTACCGGGGCATAAAGCATGATGAGCGCGATCACTTTCATCATGACCTGGTTCCCGGCGCTCAAGAAATCCGAAAACGCCTTAGCTTTTTCGCGGGTCATGGCCGAGGCCAGGCCGGTCAAAACGGAAAAGAGAATCAACGCCATCATGTTTTTCTTCGAGAGGAGATCGGCAAAGTCCGGGACAGTGAACGCGCTCAAGATTTGCGCGGCGGATTTGGCTTGGGCCATGCCGCCTGTGAGTCCCGAAGGAAGCGAAACGTCGGCGGTCGGCGGATAGATCTGCACAGCCAGGACCATAAGGGACGAAGAAATCAGCCCGGTGGCGACGAAGATGACAATCATCCAGAGGAGGATTTTCCCGAGCCTGCCGAGGTCCGCCATTTCGGCAATGGCGGAGGCGATCGAAAAAAAGACTAGCGGGACGACCGCGGTGAAGAGGAGATTCAAAAAGATGTCGCCGAAGGGCTTGAGAACGGCGGCGCGGCCCCCAAGGAGGATGCCAAGAACGGCTCCTGTGGCGATGGCTCCGAGAAGCACACAGGATGCCCCATAATGTTTGATAAACGACGGCCGGCACGCGGCTTCGGTCATTTCCCCTCCCGGTTTGAAGAAAGTCTAAAAGGTTTGCGTCTAAAGTACAACCAAAACCTGAAAGGGAATGAGGGGGAAATTCCTGTTGCGTAATCAAGGCGTCGGACGTAAATTAATACTCTAAAACAGGGGGGAAGTATGAAGAACATTTTTCTTATGATGGGTTTGACGTGTTTAGTTCTGGGCGGACCGGGAGCCGGTTTTGCCGAGGGCGAGGCCGCTCAAACGGATTGGAAGCAGACGCTTACAAGTGACAAGCAGGCGATCGCTCAACAGCGCGACGAGATGAAAGCCAGCGCGCAAGCGGGCAAAACGGAAGAAAAAACGTTGCAAGATCAAATCAAGGCAGCCCGTGCCTCGGGAGACAAGGAAAAAGCCAAGTCGCTCGAGGATCAGCTGAAGGCCATGCACCAGGAAAATGTGGCGCAGAGGAAGCAGGATAAGCAGGATATCAAAACGGCAAGACAAGAACTCAACCAGGACCGGAAAGCCGCGGGGTATCCTCCGAAAATGGATAAAGACAATAATCCTCCCGGAGCGAAGGGCGGCCCGGGGACGAATTGGGAAAATCCGAAGGGCCCCAAGGGCGGACCGGGTGCAGGTCCCAATCGCGGACAGGGCATGGACCGGGATAACAATCCTCCGGGCGCGAAGGGTGGGCCTGGGACGAATTGGGAAAACCCGAAGGGTCCCAAGGGCGGACCCGGAGCGAGTCCTAACCGCAATCAGGGCAAGGGCGGCGGTAACAAAGGGCGGTAATGCCGTCCTCGGGAACTAATGGACGGCAGGTAGCGTTACAGTGGGTGATTAGCTGATTTCTATGCCGAACGTTATGCAGCGCACACGCCTGTGTGCGCTGCATTTTTATCCCTTGTTAACTTCTCGATCACCCAAAGGAGAAGCAAAATGCTGAAGAATTCGGAAGGCCAAAAAGTTCCCAGCGTAACTTTTAAGACAAGAACCGAAGAGGGTTGGAAAGACGTCACGACCGATGACCTTTTTAAGGGGAAAACGGTAGTCGTTTTTTCCCTGCCCGGGGCTTTTACGCCCACCTGCTCTTCGACTCACGTGCCGGGCTACAACCGGCTGGCATCAAAATTCAAGGAAAACGGGGTCGACGACATCGTCTGTTTTTCCGTCAATGACGCTTTTGTCATGAATGCCTGGAAAAAAGACCAGGAGGCCGAGCGTATTACCTTTATCGGCGACGGCAACGGGGAGTTTTCCAAGGGGATGGGGATGCTCGTCGACAAGTCGGCCATCGGCTTCGGTCACCGCTCCTGGCGGTATTCGATGCTCGTGAAAGACGGGGTCATTAAAAAAATGTTTATCGAGCCGGAAGTGGAGGGGGACCCCTTCGAAGTATCCGACGCGATGACGATGCTTAAGTACCTGGACCCGAAAGTGAAAGCGCCGAAATTTGCCACGCTTTTCGCAAAAGAAGGCTGCCCGTACTGCGCGAAGGCGAAGGTCCTTCTGAAAAAGCACGGCTATGAGTACGAAGAGATTCCGGTGACCCGGAAGATTTCTTCGCGCTCCCTTCATGCGGTCAGCGGCCGGATGACGACGCCTGAGATCTTCATGGACGGCAAGCTGATCGGCGGCTGTGACGATCTGGAGAAATATTTGAAGGAAAAAAAATGAATAGGATCCCAAGAAAGGGGACAGACGTCCTTGGATGTCTGTCCCCTTTCGCGGGCCGCGGCCGATGAAGATTGAGACGAAAGCGGTGGTTGCGGGCACGGCGAAGGACTCCCAGTACAACTCCGTCATCACTCCGATTTATCCCACCTCGACTTTCCGTTTTGAGAGCCCCGGCAAACACAAGGGCTACGATTACACGCGCAGCGGGAACCCTACCCGCACAGCGCTTGAAGAAAACATCGCCGCTCTCGAAGGCGGCATCGGCGCGGCGGCCACGGCGACGGGGATGGCGGCGATTACCACGATGCTCTTTTTGTGCGAGCCGGGGACCCACATCGTCACGGGCAGCGACATCTACGGTGGGACCTATCGCCTTTTCAAGGATGTTTTCTCGAACCGGGGGCTTTCCTTCTCCTTCGTGAATATGATGGATGTCCAGGCCATCGAAAAGGCCATTCGCCCGGAAACTAAAATGATTTGGATCGAGACGCCGTCGAATCCGCTTCTGCATATCGTCGATCTGCAGGCCGTGACGGCGCTTGCCGCCAAACGCGGGATCATGAGCGTGGTCGATAACACCTTCCTGTCCCCGTATTTTCAGCGCCCCTTCGAGTTCGGGGCCGATGCCGTTGTGCATTCGACGACCAAGTACATCAACGGGCACAGCGACGTCGTCGGCGGGGCGATCGTCTGGAGGGAAAAGAAGGCGGAGGAGAAAATCCGTTTTTATGTCAATGCCCTCGGAGTCAGCGAAGCGCCCTTTGACGCATGGCTGGTTTTGCGGGGCGTCAAGACGCTCGCATGCCGGATGGAGGCCCATCAGGCCAACGCGCTGAAGATTGCGGCGTTTCTCGAAGGGCACCCGCGCGTGACGAAAGTTTACTACCCCGGCCTCAAAAGCCATCGGCAGCAAGACCTGATCAAGAAGCAAATGAAAGGTTTTGGCGGGATGCTTGCGTTTGAACTGGATACCAAGAAAGTTTCGCTCGAATCCTTTTTCGGCAAGACGAAAATCTTCCAGCTCGCCGAGTCGCTCGGCGGCGTCGAGTCGCTGATCGAGCACCCTTGGACCATGAGCCACGCCTCGATGGGAGAAGAGGGCCTCAACGCCTCCGGAATAACTCCTCAAACGATCCGCGTTTCGGTCGGCATCGAAAATGCCGGAGACCTGATCGCCGAATTAACGCACGCTCTCGAGCCGTAAATTACTCACCTTGAGCCACCTCTGAAAACAGTCGGGAAGCGCTTAAAATTTAATACTTGACAATGTTTATCATGTAAGTAATATACTGCTCCTTGCGAGGAATTTGACGATGAAATTACCGGCAAAAATTGATTACGCTTGCAGGGCCATGCTGGAGCTTTCCGGGCATGCCAACGACAGCATTCCCTTGCAGTTGAGCGATCTTGCGAAGGCCCAGAGGATCCCCAAGGAATTTTTGGTTCAAATCCTTTCGCGCCTCAAGGATGCCGGACTGGTCGGCAGCTCGCGGGGCATGGGCGGCGGATATTATTTGACCCGGCACCCATCGAGTATTTCACTTGCGGAGGTTCTTGCCGCGGTGGATAGCCATATCTTGGAGAGGGTCAAGCTGAGCAAGAGCAGTCTTGAGTCCGAGAAGCTGATTTCCGGAATTTGGGACCGGGCCAACCAACTGCTGGCAAGCGAGCTGCAGATGAACTTCGAGGATCTTCTGGCGCGTTTGCGCGGTTTTTATGTCGATTATCAAATCTGACCCCCGTTTTTTTGAGGGGGCATCCCGAGTCCTCTGAAGGCGGGCGAGGGATCTCATAAATCTTGAACAGGAGACAGACCATGAGCAAGATCGATTCGAAGTTGAAAATTGAAACGCTGGCGCTGCACGGCGGGCAGGAGCCCGATCCGACGACGGGCTCGCGGGCGGTTCCTATTTATCAGACGACCTCTTATCAGTTCAAAAGCACGGAGCATGCCGCCAATCTTTTCGGGCTTAAAGAGTTCGGGAACATTTACACGCGCTTGATGAACCCGACGACGGACGTTTTGGAAAAACGCATGGCGGCCCTGGACGGCGGGGTCGGGGCTTTGGCTGTCTCGAGCGGGCAGTCCGCCATTACGCTTGCGCTTCTGAACATCGCGCAGGCGGGCGACGAGATCGTTTCCGCCGACAACCTTTACGGGGGGACCTACAATCTTTTTCATTACACGTTTCCGCGCCTCGGCGTCACGGTCAAATTCGTCAAGTCCAACGATCTCGAGGGGCTCGAGAAGAGCATCACGGCGAAGACCAAGGCCGTTTACGCCGAATCGATCGGCAATCCCAAGCTGGACGTGGCCGATATTACGGGGATTGCCCAAGTGGCGCACAAGAACGGCCTGCCGCTCGTGATCGACAATACCGTTTCTCCTTATCTGCTGCGTCCGATCGATCACGGCGCGGATATCGTGGTCTATTCGGCGACGAAATTCATCGGCGGCCACGGGACTTCGCTCGGCGGGATCATCGTCGATTCCGGAAAATTCGAGTGGACGAGCGGCAAATTCCCTTTGATCGGCGCTCCCGATCCGAGTTATCATGGAATCAATTTCGTCGAGGCGCTCAAGCCGATGGGCAACATCGCGTACATTATCAAGGCTCGCGTGACGCTTTTGCGGGACCTCGGTACGGCGCTGTCGCCCTTCAATTCGTTTTTGTTTTTACAAGGCCTGGAAACCTTGCACCTGCGAATGCCGAGACATTCGGAGAACGCGCTTGCAGTGGCAAGTCATCTTGAAAAACATCCCCAGGTTTCCTGGGTGAATTATCCGGGGTTGGCATCCAGTCCCGAAAAAGACCGGGTCAAAAAATACCTGCCCAAGGGGGCCGGGGCCATTTTAGGCTTCGGCATCAAGGGCGGAGCGGCGGCGGGGAAAAAATTTATCGATTCGCTGGAATTGATTTCGCATTTGGCCAACGTCGGAGACGCCAAGAGCTTGGCGATCCATCCGGCGACGACGACGCACCAGCAGCTTTCGCCGCAGGAGCAGCTCGCGACGGGAGTGACGCCGGACTTTATCCGCTTGTCGATCGGCATCGAACATGTCGGGGACATTACGGCGGACATCGACCAAGCTCTGAAAAAGGCTGTTTAAATACGGGGGCCCTTTATGACACGCATCTGCCGCGATATTACGGAAACCATCGGAAATACGCCGCTTGTCAGAATCAATCGCTTGAGCGCGGGGCTCAAGGCGACGGTGCTTGCGAAGCTGGAGTTTTTTAATCCGCTTTCGAGCGTCAAGGACCGCATCGGCGTGGCCATGATCGATGCCGCTGAAAAGGCCGGGAAACTCAAAAAAGACACGCTGATCGTCGAGCCCACGAGCGGCAACACGGGCATTGCGCTGGCTTTTGTGGCCGCGGCCCGCGGGTACCGCCTTGTTTTGGTCATGCCGGATACGATGAGCATCGAACGCCGCCAGCTCCTCAAGATTTTCGGAGCCGAATTGGTCCTGACCGAGGGGTCCAAAGGGATGCGCGGCGCCATCGAAAAGGCCCAGGAGCTCGTTCAAAAGACCCCGAATAGTTTCATGCCGCAGCAGTTTGATAATCCCGCGAATCCCGAAATTCACCGCAAAACCACGGCGGAAGAAATTTGGCGCGACACGGACGGAAAGGTCGACGTGTTTATCGCGGGGGTGGGAACGGGCGGAACGATCACCGGCGTGGGGGAGGTCTTGAAGCAGAAAAAGCCTTCCGTGAAAATCATTGCCGTGGAGCCCAAGGACTCGCCGGTCCTCTCGGGCGGAAAACCCGGCCCGCACAAGATCCAGGGGATCGGCGCGGGATTCGTGCCGAGCATTTTAAACACGAAGATCCTCGATGAGGTGATCGGGGTCGCGCACGAAGACTCCGGGGAGATTGCCCGCAGGGCCGCCCGCGAAGAGGGGCTTCTCGTGGGGATTTCGAGCGGCGCCGCGCTATGGGCGGCGCTCGAGGTCGCGAAGCGCAAGGAGTCCGAGGGCAAGACGATCGTTGCGTTGCTTCCGTCCTGCGGGGAACGTTATCTTTCCACCTGGCTGTTTCAGGAGTACCTTCAATGAAGGGTAACGAGTTAGGAATTGTCGAGCCCCAAACGTTTACTTTTGCGCAGCCGCCCGGCGGTCTCGAGCTCGAGTGCAAGCGCACCCTCGGGCCGATTACCTTGGCGTATGAGACTTACGGCCGGTTAAACCCGGAGAAGTCCAACGTCATCCTGGTGGTCCATGCCCTGTCGGGAGACGCGCATGCGGCGGGGCTTCACGAGGGCGAAACGAAGCGCGGCTGGTGGGACTTCATGATCGGGCCCGGCAGGCCGCTCGACACCGACCAATATTTTGTCCTCTGTTCGAACGTTCTCGGAGGATGCAAGGGAAGCACGGGGCCTTCGTCGGTGAATCCTGCGACGGGACGCCCCTACGGCCTGGATTTCCCGATCATTACGATCGGCGACATGGTCCGGGCGCAGAAGCATTTGATCGACCATCTCGGGATCCGGAGCCTTTTGAGCGTCATCGGCGGATCGATGGGCGGGATGCAGGTCCTCCAGTGGGTGGCGCTTTACCCGGAGATGATCCGCTCGGCGATTCCGATCGCGGCGACTTCGAAGCATACGCCCCAGCAAATCGCTTTCGACGAAGTCGGGCGCCAGGCGATCATGGCGGACCCTGCCTGGAACCATGGCGATTATTACGGCAAGCAAGAGAAGCCCGAAAAAGGGCTGGCGGTGGCGCGGATGATCGGGCACATCACCTACATGAGCGACCAGTCGATGGAGGAAAAATTCTCGCGGCGGCTCAAGGAGGGGGATTACAGCTTCAAATTCTCGGCGGACTTCGAGGTTGAAAGTTATCTCCACTACCGGGGCGACAACTTTGTGAAGCGCTTCGACGCGAATTCTTACCTGTATATCACGAAGGCGATGGATTACTTCGATTTGTCGGGCGACCGGCTGATCGCGAAAGCGGATACGATCCGCACCCGCTTTCTCGTGATCGCCTGCAAGTCGGACTGGCTGTATCCGTCGTACCAGTCGCTCAACATGGTCCGGCAGCTCAAGGGGCGCCACGTCGACGCGACCTACTGCGAGATCGATTCGACTTACGGGCACGACGCCTTCCTGGTGCCGGGGACGAAGCAGGAACAGCTGGTCTCGAATTTCCTCCGGAACCTCTGCGCCAAATCCTGATCCCGCCTATCCATTCATTTCATTCGAAGAAACGTGACAGCCCCGGGGTTCGCGGCTATAATTGATCCTTGATGAAGACGAAATTCATCCTTTTCCTCATCGGGGTTTTATGCCTTGCCGCAAGCCCATATGGTTTCGGCGGCGGCGATGTCGTCATCAACCTCGACGTGACCCGCTCTCTCGATTTTACTTCCGATCAGTCTTCGTTTCAGCTGACCTTCGACAATTACCGGCAAGGGGCCGTGACCAACGAGGTCTCCGTGAATTATACGTTTTCGGGCAACAGCGTCACCCGGATGACGGACCTTGTGTCGGCCCGGGTCGATCAGGATTTGCCGGGAATCAACTTTCAAGCTCAGATGGGGGCTTTTTCAAAAAAGAGCGGCGATGCCGTTTTGGTTCCTTCGCGGTCCGGGTTCGCGACCTTGGGCACTCTGGATACGGGGCTTGCCAACAAGGTCATTCAATCGGGAAGCGGTCTGATCGTCGACGGCACGGCCAGTATCACTTACAGGGCCGCGGCCGCGCAGAATTTGTCGGCAGGACAGCACACGGTCGTCATCATTGTCACTTTTGCGGATAATTGACCTCTCGGATCTTTTCCCCGAGAGGTCATCCCGAGCCATGCAGGGATTCGGCGAGGGATCTCAAACGAAGCAGCGGAACCATGCAAAATAAAAGTCGATGGATTGCCGGATTTTTCATTTTTCTGCTTTCCGGTTCGGCCGCCTTTGCCGAATCGGACACGCAAACGGTTAATTTGTCCTTCAGCATCGAGCCGGCTACGGCCGTCAAAACTCAGTCCGTTTCAGGCGCGTCAAACGTGCGGCTCGGTCCCATCGTTTCGGGAGTCGACGCGCCGGTGGAAACGCTCGAGGTTCAAATTGTCACGAATAGTCCTGAGCGATACCGCGTCTATCATACCGTCAAGTCCGATATGATGAGTGGTTCGGGCGACATTTTTCCGCCGGCGGAGCTTCTCTACCGGGTTTCCAACGGGGCTCAAGGGGGCGCCAGCGAAGTGCCGGGCATGAGCCCGGTGCCCGCGGGACGTACGGCGATTTTCAATTCCGCGGCGGGCGGCGGAAGCGACCGCTTTACGATCGCCTATTCGGTTGCGAACGCGAGGTCTTACGGAGCAGGGAGCTATTATGGAAATGTTTCCATTGATGCCGAAACGTTTTAAGTTGTCAGCGTGGCGGCTGATTTTTGCCGTGCCGGCGCTGCTGCTGATGATGACCGTCCCGGGGTCCGGACAGGTCCCGGGCATTTTGCATCTCGAGGTCCAGTTCGTCAATGCTGGGACCTCGCTGGAGTTCGGAAATTTGAAGAGCCTCGACCAAAACGGTGAGCCTGTGAGCGACACCTCGGTGGTCCAGGTTCGGCTGAGCGTGAACACGACGCTCGGGCGTCCGTATATTCTCACGCAGACCCTGCAGGGCGATACGATGAACCAGAGCGGCGCGGTCCTTCCTTATGAGGCCATCCGGTTCCGGGTCGAGCAGGAGGCCGGAAGCGGTTTGATCCGTGTCCCGGACGGGACGCCGCTTCGCCCGGGGTCCCAGGAAATTTATTTTTCCGATTCTGCGGGATCGCCCGCGTCGATTTTAGTGACCTACGAAATGACGGTCCCCGCGGCACAGCGGGCCGGCAATTACCGAAACACCGTGAACTATCGCGTGGACGCCAACTAGGGAAAGGGAGCGTTATGATGCCGAAGATGATCGTAAGGATTGCCGTTGCCCTTGGGATTTTTTCCCTGTCTCTTGGCACTGGGGTCCGCGCCGCCGAAGAACCGGCTAAAACCGGAGGATTCGGGATATCCATTTCGCCTTCCATCATCCGTTTGGCCGGAAAGCCCGGCGAATCTCAGGCGGCCGAAGTCCGTGTCTGGAATAAAAGCGCTCAACCCATGCAGGTTTTCGTCGAGGTCAACGATCTGGGCAACCGCGTGGACGAGGAAGGAAAACTGGCGAGGGTCTTTCTTGCGCCCGGGACGCTGCCCTATTCCTGCGCGAAGTGGATCCTCCTCAACGAATCCGAGTGCGTCATCCGGCCCGGGGAATACAAAGACGTGAAATTCCTGATTGCGACGCCCCAGGACTCTTCCGGGGGGAGTACGGCCGTTGTTTTCTTCCGCGGATCGACCGTTCAAAACGCGGAGGCGAACTCGGGGACGGCCGAAAGTCCTGCGACCTCCGTCGAAATACAACCGCGGCTTGGGGTCCTTGTCTTCCTCGACGTGACAGGGACCGTCCAGCGGACCGGGAATCTCCAGGATTTCCAGGTTACCCCTCCGGCCGAAGGCGAGCCGATGAAGATCCAATATGTTTTTGAAAACGCCGGGAATGCCGATATTCTTGTCGAGGGAAGTTTTTTCATCCTCGACCAAAATCAGGCCCTGGTGGCCAAGGAAAATCTGAATGCCCTGAGAACGTTTCCGGGAGACCGCGGGGCCTCGGAGACCTTCTGGGACAGCACCCTTGCTCCGGGACGCTATCATCTCGTGGCCAGTTTCGAGCTCGGGCCGGAGACGACGGAAGTGATCGTCCGGGAGACCGACTTTACAGTGGCCTGAAGCGCCCGGGCCCAAACGCTTCCTTTTGAAAGCGAGCAGGCATGTTTCTTTTTCGGCGTCATTGTGCGGTCATTGCCGGCCTCCTGGCCGCTTTTTTGACGGCCCGGGCCGGGCCTTCCCTCTACGCTGAAACTCTCCCGGTGACTCCGGTTTCCATCCCCGGTCATACCGTCCGCACCGGCGGTTCCGAGGATCTGACCCAGAAAGTCAAAGTCCAGTCCTATGAGGTCGAGGCTGGGAAAACCCTCTCAATCCCCGCCAGCAAACCCGGTTTTCATTTGGTCAAGACGCCCGAAATTGCAGTCGTCGCCGAAACGCTTCCCAATGCTCTCGTGATCAAAGGCCTCCGGGTGGGCGAAACTTCGATTCTGGTGTGGGAAGCCGAGGGCGTCAAAAGTTACCGGATCGTGGTCGTGCGCCCGCGCCAGGAGCGGATGCTCATCGAAAAGACCGTCATGCAGGGCTCGAAGCTTTATCAAATGAAAAGGGCCCGTTCTTTCAAAGTCTACTACGATACCACCTGGTCGTTCCTGAACGAAGGGCGCGTTCTTCCGAGAGCCACGGAAGCCCAGAAAATTTACAACCACCGCGTCCGCTCATCCGGCCGTACCCCTTACGGCGAATTCGACGGGTCCCTCTTTTACGAATACCGCAAGGAACATGAGATGGAGAAGTCGGTGGCGATTCCGCGCGATTTCTGGGGAGGTCTCTATGACACCGACTTACCGCTCCTCAAACACTACGACATTACGGCGGGGGAACAATTCGTTTCCTTGTCCGACTTCGGGTTTCCCGGAGAGAGGATCAACGGGATCTCCCTCCTGCCTTCCTCAAGCCGGTGGATGTCACCGAAGGCCGGACAGCTCGACACCAGCTTTTTTCTCGGGGCCAAGCGGGACGGGTCCATGATCGATAATCCGGCCGGCATTCAGGACCGCAAGGTCAAAGGCAATGTCGTCGGCCAGCGCGCGGATTATCACGTGTGGAAGAACGGGACGGTTTCGCTCGGAAGCTTTCATCAATGGAACAACCAGCGAAATGAGTATCAATCCAAGAACAACTACAACGCGCTCTTCGACTTTCGGTTTCCGTATGTTCAGCTCAAGGGCGAGGGGGCGTTCGACAACCGGATCCGGCCCGCAGCCCAGCTGCGTCCGATTTTTCAGAACCGCTGGAGCCGCGTCGAAGGACGGTGGTTCAGCGTGGACAATCACTACGCGACGATTCCCGGAACGGTCATGGACCGGGGCGCGAGAGGTTACCAGACCCGCATCGACGCTTTTCCTCTCATGCCGTTTGTGAACAGCGATGCCATCATGATCGACGGCGACCTTGGGTTGGTCCGCAACCATCTGTCCGTCAACCCGGACCGGCCCCGCGACTACGTGAAGCTGGCCCAAGGCGGCGTGCGCTGGCGCCTGCCCTACGGCTTTTCCAACGATTTCCGGATGTGGTTCGTCGATCAGTTTGCCGCTTCTTTCCCCTATACTCAGAAACGGTTCAATGAAGTTTTTACGAAGGACGTTTATTTCCGCTCGAAATGGCTCAAGCGCTCGAGCGCTTTCATTTCGGCGGCCTACGATGCTTACCGGAAGGCGCGCAATACGCCGGGTTTCAATTCGACGCGCTGGGAAGTCGGCAGCGGCGGGTCCCTTTATTTTGCAGGCGGATGGTATGCCTCGGCGCGTTACTACCGCAACGAGCTCAAGGAACTCGATGTGTGGACGTCGCCCTCCAAGGTGACCTATCCCCAGCAGTTCGTGGTCGAAGGGGGCTGGACGCACGCCTTCCGGAAAATCCCTATGAGCGTCAATCTGGATGTTCGGTACTCCAAAGATGCGCAGACCTACGGGAAAATTCATCAGCCTTTCCTGAACGAAGAGCGCCTTGAAGGGCGTACGGGCGCCAATTTCTACGTGCGCGATGTCGGAAGCCTCTTTGCGCAGGTGCGGGCCGCGATGATCCGCTCGAATATCGGTGCGCCGGACCAGGCGGAGTTTTCATTCGTGACCGGCCTTCAGATGATGTGGGACACGAAGCTCTATGTTCCGCAATCCGGACGGATCGAAGGGGCGGTCTTCGAGGACCGCAACGCTAACGGGATGCGCGATGACGGAGAACCCGGCATTATGGGCTATGAGGTCCGCATCGAAGACGGCGCCAAGGCCGAAACGGACAAAGACGGTTTTTATTCGCTCAAGGTTCGTGAAGGGCAAGTGAAGGTCCTCGCCTCCGGAAAACTGCCGGAAGGGTTTTATTTTACGACTCCGAACTGGGAGCATATCGAAGTGTTGCCAAAAACTTTCAGCCGCGTCGATTTCGGCGTGGCGCCGCAAATCCAGGTTCGGGGCCATGTGTTCGTGGACGTCAACGGGAATAAGATTTTCGAAAAAGGGGACGTGCCTGTGGCGGGCATTCAAATCGCTTTGGCTTCGGGACAAATGGGGGTGAGCGCTTCAGAAGGGTTCTACTCGATTTTGAGAGTGACGCCGGGCCCGAACAAGATCCGCGTGGTTTTGGGCAGCATCCCTCAGGGCTACAAGACGCTGGTGCCGGTCGAAAAAGTTTTCGAAGGGGTTGCGGGAGACGTAATCAACTACCCCGTGATTCTGGCCGCCCAGAGAACGGCGAGCGGCTATGTTTTCGGCGATGATAATGAAAACGGCAAATTTGATCCGGTTGAAAAGGGGATTGCGGGGGTTAAAATCCTTGCGGGGGACAAAACCTATACGACGAACCGGAGCGGGAAGTTCGTGATTCCGGATCTGGCGGCGGCGAAAGCCACGCTGGAATTGGATCAGAGCAGCCTTCCTGAGGGGGATATGGCGGTTGTGACAAGCAAAGAGCTCGAGACAGGCACAGGTGTTTTCATCGATAACGCAGTTCATTTCCCGGTTCACATTTCTGCAAAAAAAGACTCTGAGTAATACCATTGCCCAAGGGTCTTTCTAAACTGCTAATCTCCAATTGATCTCCTTCCAGTAATCGATTTAACTCGCTTAAATTAAATGTCTTACGGAGTTCATCTTTAAGATAAAAACATAATAAACTTTTTTAGTAACACGCTTGACAGAAAGGGAGTCGTAGTGTACAATATCAATACATTTACAACTTATTTAAAATCTTTTAAAGTTAAGTTGTAATTGAAATTACACGGAGGTGTCACATGAAAACGTCAATTAAGAAACTCAATTTTGCGTTGATTGTGATCATCTGTGGTGTGCTCGCCCTGAGTGGTCCCTCGATGCTGTTCGCAGCCGATTTTAAGACAGTCGGACATTCCGTTACAGTGAGTGTCCTGGACACGCTTACATTCACGGCAGATACTACGGATATCACATTATCCTTTCCTACCTATGTGGCGGGAACGGAATCGAGTACCAAAACGGTCATTTACACGGCCGAATCGAATAACATGAGGCAAGCGGATGGCCAACCGGCCATTAATGTTAACCTCGATGCCTTGTATACCGGGCTTGACCTAAAAGCGCAGGTCGGGACCTATACAAAAACATCGGGGAATGCATCGCTGATCGCTTCAAGTGCCGGCTATGTTACGATCGGAACGACCAATACAGGCGTTGCGAAAAAGACCGCCTCCACGGGCGATGGGAAGCAGTTAAAGGGTACGATTCCCATTACCTATAAGGCAGTTGCAACCGCCGACTTATCGACGGCCAACCAGACGCACCTTCTGTTTGTCACGTTGACGACCGTTTAAGCTTTAAACGATTCGCGGGCGGCACTAGGGGCCCCCGGGACAATGCCCGAAAGGCAGAACGTCCCGGGGGCTTTCTTTTTGAGCCCTCAGGAAGTTTCTTCCCAGGGCTCACCTTTTTTAATATTTTTTCAAACTCCCTCTCCGTTTCCTCAGTCATCCCAACCCCGTCTTCCACCGTTCAAAGGAACTTCTTAAAGCGGCGTGCGAAGACCGCTTATGGCCCGGAAGCAGGGTTGCCGGACCGAAAACCCTCCTGTATAATCCAGACTAGAGGAGAACAACCGATGATGAAACGCGCGGTGGTGCTGGCGGTGGTTCTGGGTTTGGCGATTCCGGCTCCCTCTGTGTGGGCCTCCGCAAAAACCTTCGGGCATAAAGTCACGATCGAAGTTCCGCCGTCTCTCGACCTTGCAGGATCTCAGCAGGATTTCACGCTGGCTTTTCCCAATACCTCAAGCGGCTCTGAAACCAATGCCGTGACGATTCAGTACACGATGAATTCCAACGGGATGATGCAGGCAAGCGGCGCGCCGGCCGTGATGGCCCAGCTCGACGGAGTTTTTCCGGGAGTCGATGTCCGGGCGCAAGTCGGGGCTTTTTCGAAAATGGCCGGCGACACGGAGCTCATTCCCGCCTCTTCGAGCTACATCACCGTCCGGGATTCGGCCGTGCCTCTTGCGATGAAGGGAAGCTCCACCGGCACCGGAAGGGTTTTGAGCGGAACGCTGCCTGTGACCTACAAGGCTGTTGCGACTTCGGATCTTGCTTCCGGAGTTTACGCTCGCCAACTGACCCTCACTCTGACCGATATTTAATCCCTGACCACACGATCTGGGATAGACATGCACTCAAGCCCCTAGGAATAGCGTAATGTAGTTCCGGTATGGCTTCGCTCCCCTGCATTTCCTGCGCAATTTCCGCTTTGCTTGAATTAAAAGTCAAAAAAAATCTGTCCAAAGCCGAAGTTTTGTAATATATTACCATCAGATTTTCAGCCCTGATTGCCGATACACCAACTGTCTTTTTTGAGTTTCTCTTCTTTTAATCACGGCAAATCAAGACAATAAAGGATTCTACGATGGCTGCTTTATTCCGGCGCAAGAAGAAAGATTCCGAAGACGACAAAAAGGCCAAAGCGAAAAAGCTTGAGCCCGTGAAAGAGCCGGTCAAAAGCATCCAAGACTTGAAAGCTTCCGCGCGTCCTTCCAAACTCGTCCCTTCTCCGGTCGTGGATGAAAAGATCAAGCAGGCGGTCGTCCGGAAAAAAGTCGCTGCCAGCGAGAATGAAAAGCAGGTAAGCGCGAAGCTCGTGAAGGCGCCGCCGCCCGCGCCTCAGCCCGTTTACCGGGAGACTCCCCGGGAGCTTCCCGATAGCTACGGCGACAACCACATCTACCTTATGGTGCGCGATCCCCACTGGCTTTACTCCTACTGGGAAATCCAGAAGGACTATCATGAGGCCAAGCTGCGGGAACTCGGGGGCAATTGGAACGAGGTCAATGCCGTTTTGCGCGTCTATGACGTTTCGGACGAAAACCATAAAACTTTTTACGACGTTTATCTTCACGGAATCGTGAAGAACTGGTACCTGAACGTCGAGCCGAATCACAGCTACTATGTGGAAATCGGACTGCTCCACCGCGATGGGCGCTTTATCGCCCTGGCCTGCTCGAACCGCATTACCACGCCCCGCGCCGGGATGTCGGAGGTGATCGACGAGCACTGGATGGGGATCGATTTCGACAAGATGTATGCTTTGTCGGGCGGGTTCCAAGTCGGCAAAAGTTCGGCCGAGCTTCAAAAGATGATGGAAGAGCGGCTGATGGGGGCCATTTCTTCGGGATCGGGCGCCGGCCTGCTTTCCAGCATGGCCAGTCCGGTCAAGATTCCGGGCAAGAAGAGGGGATTTTGGTTCATTCTGGACTGTGAACTGATCGTTTACGGGGCCACCGAGCCCGATGCCCGGGTGACGCTGCAGGGCCGGGAGATCAAGCTTCGTCCGGACGGGACGTTCTCCCTTCGCTTTGCGCTGCCCGACGGGCACTATGTTCTGGATGCGCATGCTTATTCCGCGGACGGCATCGAGGAGCGGATCATTACTCCGGTGGTGGACCGTAGGACGGAGCGTCCCGCGCCCATTCTGAAGCCGACGGATTAATTCCAGCAACAAATTTCGAAGGGAACTACACCTCACATGGAAAAGGGTTTGCTGTCGATTGTTTTGCACGCGCACCTTCCGTTTGTCCGCCATCCCGAGCACTCCTATTTCCTCGAAGAAAATTGGCTCTACGAAGCCATTACCGAGACCTACATCCCGCTGATCCACATGTTCGAGGGGTTGGAGCGCGACCGGGTTCCGGTCCGCCTGACGATGTCTTTGACACCGCCCCTGATTTCCATGCTCAGAGACCCGCTGCTCCAGGACCGTTATCTGCGGCACATCCATCAACTGATCGAGCTCGCGGGGCGCGAGATCGACCGAACCCGTTTTCAACCGGAGTTTCACGAGACGGCCCTGCATTATTATTGGGAATTCACGCGCGCCCGGGACACCTACCTCAACCGCTATAACCGTGACATCGTGGGGGCCTTCAAGAGGTTTCAGGATAACGGGCAGCTCGAGATCATCACCTGCGGCGCGACGCACGGCTTTCTTCCTCTCGTGAACCGCACAGAGGCGGCGGTGCGCGGCCAGATCGTCACTTCCGTCCGGCAGTACGAAAGCGTTTTCGAGCGAAAGCCGCTCGGCATTTGGCTTCCTGAATGCGGTTACTACGGCGGCGTGGATAAATTTTTAAAGAATGTTGGGATCCGGTATTTTCTGACCGACACCCACGGGATTTTGCACGCGTCTCCCAGGCCAAAGTTCGGAGTGTTTGCCCCGATCTACTGCCCGACAGGGGTCGCCGCTTTCGGGCGCGACATGGAATCCTCCAAGCAGGTGTGGTCGGCACTCGAAGGCTATCCCGGGGATTTCGATTACCGCGACTTTTACCGCGACGTCGGCTTCGATCTCGATTACGAATATATCCGCCCTTACATCACGCCGGACGGCATACGCGTCAATACCGGCATTAAGTATTACCGCATCACCGGCCGCACGGATCACAAAGAGCCGTATGTGAGGCGCCATGCCCTCGAGAAAACGGCCTCGCACGCGGCCAACTTCATGTTCAACCGCGAGAAGCAATCCGAACATCTGTACGATTTCATGGGCCGCAAGCCCCTGATCGTTTCGCCCTACGATGCGGAACTCTACGGCCACTGGTGGTACGAGGGGCCGGAGTTTTTGAATTTCCTGGTCCGCAAGATGGCTTTTGACCAAAAGACGGTCCGGCTCGTCACTCCGATGGATTATCTGCGGATGTACCCCATCAATCAGGTGTCGACGCCTTCGATGTCGAGCTGGGGCTATAAAGGCTATGCCGAGACCTGGCTTTCGGGCGCTAATGACTGGATCTACCTCCATTTGCACAAAGCCACCCTGAGGATGACCGAGATGGCGACTCGCTACCGCGGCCAAGACGGCCTTGTCGAGCGCGCCCTCAAGCAGGCCGCGCGCGAGCTGTTTCTTGCCCAGTCGAGCGACTGGGCCTTCATCATGCACACGGGGACGATGGTGCCGTACGCGGTCAAGCGGACCAAGGAGCACCTGCTGAATTTTACCCGGATCTACGAGGACCTCAAAAAGCATCAGCTCGATGCGAACTGGCTGGGGGAGATTGAGAGCAGGAACAACATTTTTCCCGAAGTCGATTACCAGCTTTTTTCCGAATAATTCCCCCCCGCTTGAAAACTCCTCGATTTTTGAGGCCCCGATCCGTACAATAAAGAGATTAATCACGGATGAGGAGGTCCTAAGTGAATCGGCCGGTTTGCCTTTGCCTTCACGGGCACTTTTACCAGCCCCCTCGCGAGAACGCCTGGCTCGAGTACGTTGAGCGCCAGGAAAGCGCCAGCCCCTACCACGACTGGAACGAGAGGATCCACTACGAGTGCTATTCGCCGAATTCCAGGGCGCGCGTCTATGACCGGCACGGCCAAGTCGTCGGGATCGTCAACAATTTCGAGAAGATCAGCTTCAATGTCGGCCCGACCCTTATGTCGTGGCTCGAGACGCACCACCCCGAGACCTACCGGCGCATCATCGATGCGGACCGCTTGAGCCGCATGGCTCACAAGGGGCACGGCAACGCGATGGCCCAGGTCTACAACCATATGATCATGCCCCTGGCAACACGGCGCGACAAGGCGACGCAGGTGCGCTGGGGGATTGAGGAATTCCGCCTCCGGTTCGGGCGCGACCCAGAGGGGATGTGGCTTCCGGAAACCGCGTGCAACGAAGAAACCCTCGAAATCCTCGTCGAGGAAGGGATCCGCTTTACCCTGCTCGAGCCTCAACAGGCCGAGGCCTTTCGCCCCCTCGGCGGCGAGTGGCGGGACTGCTCGGGCGGGCAAATCGACCCCAAGCAGCCTTACCGGTGCTATCTGCGCAACCGGCCCGACAAATTCATCGACATCTTTTTTTACGACGGGCCCATCTCGAAGGCCGTCAGTTTCGAAGATCTTCTCAAGGACGCGCGCCACCTCCTCGGAAAACTCGAAAGCGCGATGGTCCACGAGGGCGAGCGGCCGCAGCTGATCCATTTCGCGACGGACGGGGAAACCTACGGCCATCACAAGCCTTTCGGGGATCGTGTCATCGCCTATCTGCTGAATACCAGCGCGCCTGAACGCGGCTACCGGATCGTCAATTACGGCGAATTTCTCGAAGAATATCCGCCGGAGGCGGAAGTCCGGCTGAAGGCCGGAGAGAACCACGAGGGCACCTCCTGGAGCTGTCCCCACGGGGTCCGGCGTTGGAAGGACCATTGCGGATGCCGCGGCGGCGGTCCGGGCGAGTGGAACCAGCACTGGCGCAAGCCGCTGCGGGAGGCCCTGGACTGGCTGAGGGATCGGCTCTCAGAAGTTTATGAGGAACAGGCGCCGCGCTACCTCAAGGATATCTGGGAGGTCCGTGACAACTACATCCACGTGCTCCTGAACCGCGAGCGCTCGCGGATCGAAAATTTCTTCTTCCGCTTCGGCCAGCAGCCCCTGACGGGCGCTGAGATGACGACCTGCCTGAAGCTCCTCGAGATGCAGCGCTACGCCATGCTGATGTACACGAGCTGCGGATGGTTTTTTACCGAAGTTTCGGGCATTGAAACCCAGCAAATTCTCCAGTACGCCGCGCGGGCGATCCAGCTCGCTTCCGAGCTCGGAGGCACGAGCCTGGAGGAGGAGTTTTTGACGCGGCTCTCGAAGGCCCGCAGCAACATCGAGTGGTTCAAGGACGGGCGTGGCGTTTACGAAAAGCTCGTCAAGCCGGCAATCGCGACGATCGAAAACGTCGTCGGGGCGTTTGCGATCGGCTCGATCTTCGAAGATTATTATCCCGCGGCCGAAGACTTCGCCATCTACAGCTATGACGTGCACGTCCACTCCCAGCGACGGGAAGCGTCCGGAAATTTGACGCTGAATTTCGGCCGCGTCCGGGTCACGAGCCGCGTGACGCTCGAAGAGCGCGACATGATTTTCAGCGTTGTTCAGATCGGGCTCTACGACTTTCACTGTTCGATCAAGCCGTACGTTTCCGACGCGGAGCTCGAAAAGCTCGAGCAGGAGCTCTTCAACGAGCTCGACCGAGGGGAAATTCTGGAGCTCGTCAAGAAGGTCGACGCCTATCCCGGAGTTTCGCACCTGACCCTGAAGGACCTCTTCCTGGACGACCGGTTCAAAATCATCTCCGCCCTGACGCGCGAGCAGATCGACCGCGTGAGCAAATTTTACGAGCGGATTTACGACGAAAGCCACCGGATCAATTTTATCTACCGTTCGATCAACCTTCCGATCCCGTTTGAATTCTGCTATGCGGCCGGTCACGTGCTGAGCCGGCGCCTTCTCGAGGAGGCACACAAAATGGCAGAGCAGAATTTTTCGCTCCGAGGCGCGACGACCGCTGCCCGAATGATGGAAACCGCGAAGCTTTTTCACGTCGAGATCCAAAAAGAGCCCCTGGCGAGGTTTTTGAGCGAACAGCTGACCCGCAGGATCCGCTCGTTCGTCCACCGGCCGGACCCTGAGCTCATCCGCGAATGCGTCAACATCCACAAGGCCTCCGAAAAGTTCGAGGTCTCCCTCGATTACTGGCAGGCGCAGGAGGAGTTTTTTTTCTTCCTCAAGGAGTGGCAGGAGAATCCCGAGATCATCCCGGAATTCATTTTTTCAAGCGCCAATCTGCTGGTTCAGCTGATGAACCGGCTGCAGATCGGTTTCGAGGGCCTGCGCAAGTACGTGTCGGCCAAATCCACAACGTAAGAGCGCCCTAGATGCCCAAAGAAATGTTTGATCCCGCCGAAATCGAAGCCGTGATTGATATCGATCACGGCATGCCCGACAAGGTGCTCGGGCCGCATGGCACGGATGGGCCGAAGCGCTGCAGGATCGGGGCGTTTATGCCCGGCGCGGTTTCTGCCAGGCTATGGAAGAAAGGTTCCCGGGCCGGAAGGGGCCTGGGAATGCGACGGGTCCATCCGGGCGGTTTTTTCGAAGCCTGCCTGGAAGCGGCCTCCGGGAGTTTGCGCTACGAGATCGAATACCGGGACGCCGGAGGGGCTGCTTTTCGCCGAGAAGAGCCTTACGGTTTCCCGAGCGATCTGACGGATTTCGATCTTCATCTTCTCGGCGAAGGCAGACATCTTCAAAGTTACGAAAAACTCGGAGCCCATCCGAGAACCTGCCGCGGCGTCAAAGGCATTCAATTCAACCTCTGGGCCCCGAACGCGCGCTCGGTCGCCGTCGTCGGCGATTTCAACCGCTGGACCGTCGGGGCCCATCTGATGTCGCGGGTGAAAGGCTTCGGTTTTTGGAGCCTTTTTATTCCGGGGCTCGGAACCGGCGAGCTCTACAAATTCGCGATCAAGTCGCCGATCGACCGCCAGATCCGATTCAAAACCGATCCTTTCGCCTTTGCGGCCGAGCTACGGCCCCGCACGGCGGCGGTCACCTGCTCTCTGAAAGGCTTCCGGTGGCATGACGAAGATTGGATGAGCGCGCGGCCCAAGTGGAATTACCTCGAAAAACCGATTTCCGTTTACGAAGTCCATCTAGGCTCCTGGAAGGTGTGCTGCGAGAGGGAAAACGGGTTTCTCGACTACCGGACACTTGCCCGCGAGCTGGTCGATTACGCCAAGCAGATGGGCTACACCCATCTCGAGCTCATGCCGGTCACAGAGCATCCGCTCGACGCTTCCTGGGGATATCAAGTCGTGAATTTTTTTGCGCCTACCCGCCGCTTTGGGAATCCCGAGGACTTCATGTTTTTCGTGGACTATTGCCACCGCAACGGGATCGGCGTGATTCTCGACTGGGTTCCGTCCCACTTTCCCAAAGACGGGCACGGCCTTGCCGATTTTGACGGCCGACAGATTTACGCCTACGAAGACTGGAAAAAAGGCGAGCACAAGGAGTGGGGCACGCTGGTCTTCGATTTCGCGCGCCACGAGGTGCGGAACTTTCTTTTGTCGAACGCGCTCTTTTGGCTCGACCGCTATCACATCGACGGCCTCCGGGTTGACGCCGTGGCCTCCATGATTTATCTGGATTATTCCCGAAGGCCCGGGGAGTGGGAGCCCAACTGCTACGGTGGCCATGAAAACCTCGAGGCCATCGACTGGATCCGCCGCTTCAACGAGACGGTGCACGAGCGCTACCCCGGCGTCCTCACGATCGCCGAGGAATCGACCGCGTGGCCCAAGGTCTCGAAACCCATTTACGATGGCGGGCTCGGGTTCAGCATGAAGTGGAACATGGGCTGGATGCACGATTCGCTCGAATATTTTTCGAAGGACCCCGTTTACCGGAAGCACCACCAGGGTACGCTGACGTTTTCGATGCTTTACGCGTTCACCGAAAATTTCATTCTACCGATTTCCCACGACGAAGTGGTCCACGGAAAGCGCTCGCTTCTTGAAAAAATGCCGGGCGACGACTGGGAGAAATTCGCCAACGTCCGGCTCTTTTACGGCTACATGTTCGGAACGCCGGGCAAGAAGCTTCACTTCATGTCGAACGAACTCGGACAGCGCAAGGAGTGGAATTGCCACGATTCTCTCGACTGGCACCTCCTCAAGGAAGACTGGCACGGGAAGCTCAACCGCTACGTGGCGGACCTCAACCGGCTCTACCGGGAATGTCCGGCGATGCACGAGGTCGATTTCAACATGCACGGGTTCGAATGGATCGATTTTTCCGACTGGCGCAAGAGCATCATCAGCTTCGTTCGCTGGTCGAAGGATTACAAGCAGATGCTCCTTTTCGTCTGCAATATGACTCCGGTCCCGCGTTTCAATTACCGGGTGGGAGCGCCGCGCCCGGGTTTTTACCGGGAAATTTTGAACAGCGACGCGGCCGAATACGCCGGCAGCGGTGTCGGCAATTTCGGCGGCGTCCACAGCGAAGACGTCCCCTGGCAGGGCCGGCAGTATTCGGTGAGCCTGCACCTTCCGCCGCTGGGCGCGGTCATTTTCAGCCACGGCCTCTGACGGATGATGAGAAAGCGAAGTCATTTCCACCGGAAAATAGTCATGGGCGTGGAGCTCGAGGGCTACACGATCCTGAAGCCCAACTACATCATCAGCCGGAAAATGGCTTTCCACCGCAGGGGAACGGGAGAGAAGGGGGAAAGGTTTTCCCGGGACTGGAGCATCGGCACCGAATACAACAGCCGCCCCTTTACGTCGATCCGTGAAGGCTTTTTTCTTCTCAAAACGGGCCTTCGAAAATACAACACGACGCTTTACCGGCAAAAATCGAGATCCCGGAAAGGCCGTCAGCTCCTCCTCGTCGGAGGCTGGAACGACCGCTTTGCGGGCACGCACATCCACATCTCGCTTGCCGACCGCTCCCTCAAATTCCAGGAGGCGCGCAAGATGGCCGCCTATCTGCACGATCATCTGCCCCTGGTCATGGCCATCATGGCGAATTCGCCGGTTTGGGACGACAGGATCACTTCCGTCGCCTCCAACCGCATCCTCAAAGGGAGTAAAAAATATTTTCATCCGATCCTCCGGGACGGTTTGACGAAGCGGGAATTCGACGAAATTATTTACAGCCACGGCCGCGTGACGAAGCCGCCGACGCTCGAGATCCGCGGCATGGATTCGAACCTGCCCGAATTCGTGATGGCTGCCGCATGCATCCTCAAAGCGAGCCTCCTTGCCTACCTGCGCCGGAAAAAGGCTGCCAACGTCCTGAGCCATTACCGCTATTTGCGCAGCCGTCAGGATGCCGCGCACAAGGGGATGCGCGCGCGGCTGTGCTGGAACGACGAATGGCTTCCGGCGACCGAATACCTGGACCGCTTCTTCTGGGTCCACCGCAAGGAGCTCAAGGAAATGGATATTCCCTATGAGATCCTGACCGTTTTCAAGCTTTTGAAAAAGGGGATCAACGGAGGCACTCTGGTGGGGGATGCCGCGCGGAAGGCTTATGAAACCCACCCGCAGACGTGGCAGAAACGTTTTGCCAAGCGGTATGACAAAGCCATTCAGCTTATTTTGAGCGGGAATTCCCTGGCGGAATTCATGCAAGAAATGAAGCTCAAACTGCCGGATCTTGCCGGGGTCTGGCTCGGGCGAAAGAATATGGGGCTATTATGAAGCGCCGTGAACCGTTTATCGGGATCACTTGCGATCTGCGGGTCCTCAAAGAGAGAAAGAAGTCCGTTTATGAACTGATCTGTGACGACCGATATCCTCGTTCGATCCGGGCCGCGGGGGGATACCCGATCATCGTGCCTGTCGTCCGGCGCCGAGATATCATCTGCCGCTATCTCGACCGCGTCGACGGGCTTGTGATCGTCGGCGGAGACGACGTCGATCCGCGCCTGTACGGGGAGAAGAAAAAGCCGGGGACAGGGACCGTTCCGGGCCTCCGCCTCCATTTCGAGAGAAATCTGTATCACGAAGCCCGCAAGCGGGAACTTCCCATTCTCGGAATTTGTTACGGCATGCAGCTCATCAACGTTCTCGAAGGGGGAACGCTTTTTCAAGACATTGCGCGCGACGCCAAGTCCGGGATGAACCACCGGGATGCCGCCAATCCGTGCCATCCGGTACGGATCAATGCGGCTTCGCGGCTCGGGAAAATCCTGGGCAAGCGCCTGACCGTTTCGAGCGATCACCATCAGGCGGTTTGCCGGGTCGCGCCGGATTTCCGGCCCGTCGCCTTTTCCTCCGACGGCATCATCGAGGCCGTCGAAAGCGATTCGGAGAAGATCCTGGCGGTCCAGTGGCATCCGGAGCGGGACGCCGGCCAGCACGGCGCGGCCGAGCTCTTCAGGGCTTTCGTGCGCCTTTGCGCCCTGCCGTCTTCACGACGGTAAAAAAGACGGGACATTTCCGTATTTTTGCCGTTAAATAGAGGCAAACGTCTCGAACGAAAGGAATCGCTAAAATGGCCCCATCCAAGAAGGATCCTGCGTCGGATCCGTGGCAGATGGTCCGTCAGGAAATGACGGCCGACGGAATGAAGCACTCCTTCAGTTCCAATCTGCAGTATTCTCTGGCCAAGGACCGCTATACCACCACGCCCCACGACAGCTTTGTGGCGCTGGCGGCCGCCATCCGCGACCGCATCGTCGAGCGCTGGATCCTGACCCAGCAGGCGTATCACAAGAAGAATGTCAAACGCGTTTATTATCTTTCAATGGAATTTCTGATCGGCCGCCTGCTTGCGACGAACGTCTTGAACCTTGACGTGTGGGAGCAGACCCAAAAAGCTCTCGAGGAGCTCGGGATCGATTTCGAGCAGATGCGGGGCCAAGAGCTCGACGCAGGCCTGGGCAACGGGGGCCTGGGGCGCCTGGCTGCCTGTTTTCTTGACTCCATGGCGACTCTTGCGATTCCGGCTCACGGCTACGGGATCCGCTACGAGTACGGCATCTTCCGCCAGAAAATCATCAACGGGCATCAGGTGGAACAGCCCGACGAGTGGCTCAAGTCGGGCAATCCCTGGGAGTTCGCGCGGCCCGAGTACGCGCAAACCGTCAAGTTCTACGGTGAAACCAACGTCTATCACGACAAGCAGGGGCGCTTCCGGGTCGAGTGGCGAGGGACGCGGGATGTGATGGCCATGCCCTATGATATTCCGGTCGTCGGCTACCACAATGACGTCGTCAACACCCTGCGGCTCTGGTCGGCCAAGAGTTCCGAAGAGTTCGACCTCGATTATTTCAACACGGGCGACTACGAGCGCGCCGTGTACGACAAGATGTTTACGGAAAATATTTCCAAGGTGCTCTACCCGAACGATTCCACCTCGACCGGTCGCGAGCTACGGCTCAAGCAGGAATACTTTTTCACTGCGGCCTCGATTACCGACATCCTCCGGCGCTACAAGGTCGAGAACCATGATTTTCGGAGTTTTCCCGACAAGGTGGCGATCCAGCTCAACGATACCCATCCGGCTCTCGCCGTGGCGGAGCTCATGCGCGTTTTTATCGACGAGGAGGAGCTCGATTGGGATTTCGCGTGGGACCTGGTGGTGCGGACTTTCGCTTATACCAATCACACGGTCATGCCCGAGGCCCTCGAATGCTGGCCGCTCCCGCTGTTTGAATACGTTCTGCCCCGGCACGTCCAGATTATCTACGAGATCAATTACCGTTTCCTGAGGGAAGTGGCGAGCGTTCATCCCGGAGATAACGATTTGTTGCGGAGGATTTCCTTGATCGATGAGGGAGACCCCAAGAGGATCCGGATGGCTCATTTGGCCATCGTCGGATCGCATTCGGTGAACGGGGTCTCCGAGCTGCATTCGTCGATCATCCGGACGCAGCTTTTCAGGGATTTTTACCGGATCTACCCCGAAAAGTTCAACAACAAGACCAACGGCATTACGCCGAGGCGCTGGCTGCGCAAGGCCAATCCCGGTCTTTCGTCGCTGGTTACGGAGGCGATCGGGGACCGCTGGGTCACCAATCTCTACGCCCTCGAGAAGCTCGTGCCTTTCGCCGAAGACAAGGCGTTCGTAAAAAAGTGGCTCCAAGTCAAGCGGGACAACAAGGAGTCGCTGGTCGAATTCATCGACCGGGTCCATGGGGTCCGGGTCCTCCAGGACTCGCTCTTCGACGTCCAGGTCAAGAGGATCCACGAGTACAAGCGCCAGCTCCTCTTTGCCTTCTATATCGTGGGGCAATATCTCCAGCTCAAAGAGAACCCCGGCGCGGTGACTGTCCCGAGGACCTTTCTTTTTGCCGGCAAGGCGGCTCCCGGCTACTTCATGGCCAAGCGCATCATCAAATTCATCACGTCGGCGGCTGATACGATCAACCGCGACAAGACCATCAAGGACAAGCTGAAGGTGATTTTCCTGGAGGACTACCGGGTCTCCTTGGCCGAAAAGATCTTTCCGGCAAGCGATTTGTCCGAGCAGATTTCGACGGCGGGAACCGAGGCCTCCGGCACCGGCTGCATGAAATTCATGGTGAACGGAGCGCTGACGGTGGGCACGCTCGACGGAGCGAATATCGAAATGGCCGAGGCTGTGGGGCCCGAAAATATTTACATCTTCGGCATGACGACCAAGGAGATCGACAAGCTGCGCGCGCGCGGGTACGATCCGTTGGAATTCATCCGCAAGTCGCCCGTTCTCGCGCAGATCCTGAAGACCATTGCGAGCAATTTCTTCTCGCCGATGGACCCCGGGATTTTCGATCCGATCCTCGGGTCCCTGACGGGCCCGGATCCCTTTTTCGTCTGCGCCGATTTCGACGCCTACTGCCGCATCCAGGAACAAATCTCAAAGGATTACCAGGATCAGGCCGACTGGGCGCGCAGGGCGATTTTGAACGTCGCCCGCTCGGGGCGTTTCTCGAGCGACCGCACGATCATGGAATACGCGCGCGACATCTGGAACATCCCCTACCAGAAGTTCAAATAAAAACCGCGGGGCTTCCGGGGCTTGAGGCCCCGCCGAAAAACCAAAACACAAAGGAGAATCTTATGTTGTCCGCAAAAATGGAAAAGGCTTTGAACCAGCAGATTGTCGAAGAGAATTTTTCGGCTCACTTCTACCTGGCGATGGCCTCGTGGTGCGAAAAGACCGGGCTTCGCGGGTCGGCAAAGTTTTTTTATCACCACGCGGACGAAGAGCATCAGCACATGATGAAGTTCGTCAAGTATATCAACGAGACGGGGGCCCATGCCCTGATCGGCGGAGTCAAAGAGCCGGCCAAACAGTTCAAGGCTCTCGGCGGGGTCGTCGAGATTGCGCTCAAGCACGAGCAGCACATCACCCGCTGCATCGGCGCGCTCGCGGAACTCGCGATGGACGAGAAGGACTATTCGACCTTTCAATTCCTGCAGTGGTTCGTCTCCGAGCAGCACGAAGAGGAGGCCCTCTTTCGTACCGTCACGGACATTATCCGCGTGGGCGGGGTCGAAGGACACGGGCTCTACTTCGTGGACAAAGAAATCGGGAAGTTGGTCGGTAAATCCTAAGAGCGGTCCGCGCGTTTTGTAACCACGCCCGCAGGGTGCACTGAAGTGCGCTCTGCGGGCATTTTTTTATTAAGAAATATCCACACGAAGCCGATAACCTGCCAACGCTGATTTCTAGCAATTTCTAACGAAAATCTTCATTGCGGATCTTGAAATTTCAAAAGTGATCAGCTATCTTTGAATCGTGGGGTCCGTCAACCAGGAATAACCCGGTGCGAAGCACCGAGAGCGCTTATGCCCGAGATAAAAAAATTTGGATTGGGATTTGCGGCTTTTTTCCTTCTCTTTTTCCTCGCCTTCGGCCATTACTGCAGTCTGCTGGTATTCCGCCATGAGCCGATCGCTTCCCCCGCCAAGCTGGGCTTGCTCAGCATGCATGACAAGTTTACCGCCTCCTTCAAACTGGGCGCCTCAGGGATCACGGTCCAAACCGGACTCCTCGAAGACATAAAAGCCAGCTGAATTCGGGCCCGGTAAAAGGTAAAATAGCCTCATGAGAAAATCCGTAGCGCTGACCCTTGCGGGGTCCGACCCTTCCGGAGGCGCGGGAGTGCAGGCGGACCTGAAGACCTTCCACCAGTTCGGAGTTTACGGGATGGGCGTCGTCACGCTCTTGACCGTCCAGAATACAAAAGGCGTCAGGAAAGTGAAAGTCCTGGAGGCGGGGATGGTCCTCGCCCAACTTGACGCGGTGCTCGAGGATATCGTGCCCGGCGCCGCGAAAACAGGAGCGCTCGGCAACGGGCCGGTCATTGAAGCGGTCGCGCGCAGAGCGCGGCGCTTTCGTTTCCCTCTGGTCGTCGATCCGGTGATGGTCAGTAAGCACGGAGCGCTTCTCATGCGCCCGGGCGCCGTCTCTGTTTTGAAGAAAAAATTACTGCCGCGAGCCCGTCTTGTGACTCCTAATCTGACAGAAGCCGAAATTTTGACGGGGCTCAAAATCCGGGACCGGGAAGCTATGGAGCGCGCCGCGAAAAAAATTGCCGGCTATGGGCCGGAGGCGGTGCTGATCAAGGGGGGGCATTTGCGCTGCGAGGCTTCCGATTTGCTCTACGACGGGGGACGGGTCCGGTGGTTCGAAAGCGGCCGGATCCGCACCGTCCATACCCACGGTACGGGCTGCACTTATTCCGCGGCGATTACCGCGTGCCTGGCTTTGAAGATGCCTCTTGCCGAAGCGGTTCGGACCGCAAAGGGCTACATCACCGAGGCCATTCGGACGGCCCCGGGGCTCGGGAAGGGGGCGGGGCCGGTCAATCACCACGCCCGGCCGCTCTTATAGTTTCGGCCGGAAATGACGTTACATAGGGAGACGGACGATCCGTCGAAAGCCACAAAACACAAGGAGAGTTCCCGATGAAAGGCGCCCGCAAAGTATTCATTTTTTCCGTGATCCTTCTGATGAGTTTTTCCCTGAACCTTTTCGCCGGGGATCCCGTGACCAAGTTGTCGCGGGGATTGACGAATGTGGCGACCTCGCCGATGGAGTTTTACAACCAATACGTGCTGGTCTCCGGTGACCGGGACCCCTTTCTGAAGTTTTTTGAGACCGTCTTCTACGGAACGGCAAGCACCCTCGAGCGCATCGTCGTGGGGGCTTATGAAGTCGTCACGTTTGCGGTGCCCGTGCCGGCCGGTTACGCGCCCGTGATCATCCCCGAAACCCCGCTGACCACCACCTCCCAAACCAAGGGCTAAAGAAGCCATCGGTCAGCCGTAGGTACCCCTTCCAAAACCGAAGGGTTTACGATACTATACGGCTATTCTAAGAACTTATTTCAGGCAAAGGGGAAAGAATGGATTTTGATATTCACAAGGTCGCGGAGCTTGCGAGGCTGAATTTGGATCCCGAAGAAGCCCAGAAAATCGGGAAGGCCATCGGCTCCGTACTCGAATACGTTCGTAAGCTCGAGAGCCTGGATACGCAAAATGTCCCGCCTACGAGCCACGTCCTCGACCTCGAGAACGTGTTCCGGCCCGATACCGACCGCGACTGCGGCGCGAGCGAAAAAGCCCTGCCCTTTGCGCCTTCGAGAGAAGGAGATTTCTTCAAGGTCCCCAAAGTCGTGGACAAGGAATAGCTTCCGTTTATGGCGCAAGATCTTCACCGTTTGACCCTCAGGCAAGCGATCGACCATGCGGCGCGCGAAGGCGCCGACGGGATCCTCCATGACGTCGCGAACCGCATCCAGTGCTGCAACTCGTCGGTGAACGCGTACGTCCGCGTCAAGCCGGCCGAATATGACTCCGGAAAGAACATTCCGGGCAAATCCGTCTTTTCGGGGGTTCCGGTTGCGGTCAAAGACAATATTTGCATCGAAGGGCAGGAAACGACCTGCGCTTGCGCGATTCTCAAAGGGCATGTGCCTCCTTACAGCGCCACCGTCATCCGGAAACTCGAAGATGCGGGCGCGACGATTTTCGGACAGCTCAACATGGATGAGTTTGCCTTCGGGTCTTCGTGCGAGACGTCGGTTTACGGTCCGTGCCGCAATCCCTGGAATCTGGAATGCGTTCCCGGCGGATCGAGCGGGGGCTCCGCGGCCGCCGTGGCCGCCGACATGGCGATTGCGGCGATCGGTTCCGATACGGGAGGTTCTATCCGTCAGCCTGCCGCCCTGTGCGGCGTCGTCGGGCTCAAACCCACTTACGGACTTGTGTCGCGTTACGGGCTGATCGCCTTTGGTTCGAGCTTCGATCAGATCGGCCCTCTGACCAAGACCGTCGAAGACAGCGCGATCATGCTGAACGCGATGGCGGGGCACGATCCCCTGGATTCGACTTCGTCGCGGCGTCCGGTCCCCGATTACACGAAGGCCCTCACGCGTGACGTGAAGGGGCTTCGCATCGGCATGCCCGAGGAGTATTTTACCGACGGCATGGACCCGGCGGTCGAAAAATACGTGCGGGACGCCGCGGCGCTCCTGAAGAAAATGGGTGCCGACATCCGCACGGTCAGCCTTCCTCATACCGCGTATTCGGTTGCCGTCTATTACCTCGTGGCGGTTGCGGAGGCCAGCTCGAATCTCGGACGCTATGACGGAGTCCAGTACGGCCTTCGGGCTTCCGACAAAACGCTCAAGGATATGTATTTCGAGACGCGCAACCGGGGGTTCGGCGAGGAGGCCAAGCGGCGCATCCTTCTCGGGACTTTCGTTCTTTCCGCCGGCTACTACGAGGCTTATTACCTCAAAGGACAGAAAGTCCGCACACTCGTGCGGCGGGATTTCGAGAAGGCCTTTACCGAAGTCGATCTGCTTCTGGCGCCGACCGCGCCGACCGCGGCATTCAAGCTGGGAGAAAAGGCCTCAGATCCTCTGGCCATGTATTTATCGGATATTTTTACGATCCCGGCCAACCTGGCGGGGATCCCGGCCATCTCGGTGCCGTGTGGGTTTACGCCGGCGGGCCTGCCCGTAGGCCTCCAGCTCATGGGCCGGCCTTTCGAAGAAGCCGTTTTATTTCGCGCCGCTCACGCGTTCGAACAGGAAACGGAATATTACAAAAAGAAGCCCGGAATTTGATGAAATACGAAGCCGTCATCGGATTGGAAGTCCACGTTCAGCTCGGCACCCGGTCGAAGCTTTTTTGCGCTTGCCCGACCCGGTTCGGGTGCCCTCCGAACCACAACACCTGTCCGGTCTGCCTCGGATGGCCGGGATCTTTGCCCGTTCTCAATGAAAAAGCGCTCAGGCTCGCCATCAAGGTTGGTCTTGCGCTCGAGTGCCGGGTCGCCGAACGGCTCAAGTTCGACCGGAAAAATTATTTTTATCCCGATCTGCCGAAGGCCTATCAGATCTCCCAATACGACATGCCGGTCAACGGCCGGGGCCGCCTCAAAATCGAATTCAAAGACGCCGCCGGGAGTACGCAGATCCGGGAGATCGGGATCACCCGGGCCCATTTGGAAGAGGACGCAGGAAAGCTCCTCCACGAAGGCATCCGGGACGGAAGCCTGGTCGATTACAACCGGGCCGGGGTCCCGCTCCTCGAGATCGTTTCGGAGCCGGACTTGCGGACGCCCGCTGAGGTCTATGCGTATCTGGTCAGCCTGAAATCGATCCTCCAGTATCTGGAGGTCAGCGAATGCAATATGGAAAAAGGGGAGCTCCGCTGCGACGCGAACGTCTCGATCCGTCCCGAGGGCCAGACGAGCCTGGGGACCAAGGCCGAAATCAAAAACATGAATTCATTCAAAGCGGTAGAAAAGGCCGTCGAATACGAGATCGAGCGGCAGGTGAACGCCGTCGATGGCGGGGAGCGGATCGTGCAGGAGACGCGGCTGTGGGACGAAGCGAAGGGCCGCACCTTTTCCATGCGTTCCAAGGAGGAGGCTCACGATTACCGTTATTTTCCGGAGCCGGACCTCGTGCCTTTCACCATCTCGCGCGCCCAAGTCGAGGAGATCCGCAAGACACTGCCAGAACTCCCGGAAATCCGAACCCTGCGGATGATTCGTGACTACAGCCTGTCGGACTACGACGCCTTTTTGCTTGCCCAGGAAAAGCCGCTCGCCGATTACTACGAAGCGTGCGTTGCCGCGAAGGCGAATCCCAAGCTGGCCGCCAATTGGATTTTTTCGGAATTGAAGGCGCTTTTGAACGAGCGGCGCCTGGCGATCACAGAGTCTCCCGTTTCCTCCGGGGATTTGGCGGGGCTCATCCGACTGATCGAAGACGGCACCGTGAGCGGCAAGATCGCCAAGGAAATCCTGCCGGAGATGTTCGAAACCCGCAAAAGCGCGGAGGCCATCGTCAAGGACAAGGGCCTGGTTCAGGTGACCGACGCTTCACTCATTGAGGCGCTTGCCGATCAAGTCCTCGCGGCCCATCCGAAATCGGTCGCGGATTTCCGCGCGGGCAAAGCCCAGGCCCTCGGGTTTCTCGTCGGTCAGATGATGAAAGAGTCGAAGGGAAAAATGAATCCGAAATTGGCCAATGAGATCCTGGTGAAAAAGCTGAATGTCGGATGCTGACCCTCGGAATTGAAACCTCATGCGATGAAACTTCCTGCGCCGTTTTGGACGGCAAGGACAGGATTCTCTCCAATGTTGTTTCTTCGAGCCTTGCGCGTCACCGGCCGTTCGGAGGGGTGGTTCCTGAAATCGCTTCGCGCCATTGTCTTGAGCAGATCGGCGCCGTTTACCGCGAGGCCCTGCGGCGCTCTTCGGTCCGGCCTTCGGATTTGGAGCTGATTGCGGTCACTCAGGGCCCCGGACTGATCGGGTCGCTTCTGGTGGGCGTTTGCTTCGCGAAGGCCTTGAGCTACGGCCTGCGCGTTCCTCTCGCGGCGGTCAATCACCTCGAGGCGCATCTGGCGGCGTGCTTCATCGGCGAAAAAGTTCCGGAAACGTTTGTCGGGCTTTTGGTCTCGGGGGGGCACACGAGTCTTTCTTATCACCGCGGGCGCCGGATCCGCATGCTGGGCTCCACCGTGGACGATGCCGCCGGAGAGGCGTTCGACAAGGTCGCCAAGCTTATGGGGCTTGGATATCCGGGTGGCCCCGTGATCGAGAAGACGGCTCTTCGGGGCGACCGGAAGGCGTTTCGTTTCACAAAACCGAAGCAGGACAACCGCTTTGATTTTAGCTTTAGCGGGATCAAGACCGCGGTGCTTTATGAAGTCCAAAAGCATCGCTTTGGGCTGCGCGGCGGAAAAGTGTCCGGGACGCGGACCGAGAAAATCGATTTACACGGCGCCGCGGCGGCGGCTCCGCTTCCCGAACGTTTCGTCTGCGACATGGCCGCGAGTTTTCAGTCGGCCGTGGTGGATTGGCTGGTGGAGAAGACCCTCGCGGCTGCCGAATTTAAGAGGGTGTCCGATGTCGCGGTTGGGGGAGGCGTCAGCGCCAACCAGGCCCTCCGGCACGCCCTAGGCCGCTCGGCGCAAGCCAAAGGCGTCCGGGTCCTTTTTCCCCAGCGGCCGCTTGCCCTCGACAATGCCGCGATGATCGCGCGGCGGGGGATTGAACTTTGCATGGCCGGCCGGAAAAAGGCGTCTTTGCGGCTGGCGGCTTTGCCTAATCTAAAAATGGCCTAAAGGAGATTTCCTATGAACCTTGCTTATCATGAACTTGCGTTCCGGCTGCTCGCCGCGTGCGTTTGCGGCGGATTGATCGGGCTCGAAAGGGAAATTCACCGTAAGGACGCGGGCTTTCGTACGAATGCCCTCGTCTGTCTCGGGTCCTGCCTGATCATGCTCGTTTCTCTCGAGGTCCATCAGATGTTCAAGAACGAAGGGCCCGCCGATCCGGGGCGGATCGCTGCGCAAGTTGTTTCGGGCATCGGCTTTCTCGGGGCCGGCGCGATTATCCGATCCCAGGAGGGGATCCGGGGCCTGACGACTGCGGCCGGCGTGTGGGTCGCCTCAGGCATCGGCTTGGCCTGCGGCCTTGGCTTGTACGCCCCAGCGTTTTTTACGACGGTGATCACGGTCGTGATTTTGTTCGTTTTTTCAAAGGTCGACAAGGTTTTGAGAGGCGAAAAAGAATAGCTCCATGCATCCGCGCTACAAGAGAATGCTGAAGGGGCTCGAAAAGCAGGAAAAGAGCCGACGGAAGGGTCGGCGTTTAGAGCCGTGGTTTCTTTACCTGCTCCGCTGTGCCGACGGGTCGCTTTATACCGGCATCACGAATGATTTGGACCGGCGCGTCCGGATGCACCAGGAAGGCAACGCCGCGAAATATACGCGCACCCGGCGGCCCGTGGCGCTGGTCTATTCCGAAAAGGTCCGCGGCCGTTCGGCGGCCCTGATCCGCGAATGCCGGATCAAGTCTTTTCCAAAAAAGAAAAAGGAGTCCCTCGCGGGAAACGTTCAAACATCATGAGTCGCGTCTTACTTCAGCTCAAGGATATCCGGAAAGTCTACGGCGCTTCGACGATTCTCGAAGACGCCAGCGCTTCGTTTGCCGACGACCAGAAAATCGGAGTGGTCGGGCGCAACGGGGCGGGCAAGTCCACGCTTTGCAAGATCATGACGGGGCAAGAAGAGGCCGACAGCGGAACCATCAGCCGGAACTCGGACCTGTGCCTGAGCTACCTCGAGCAGCACGACCCCTTTTCCCGGGACGAAACGGTCCTCGACTTTTTGAACCGCTACACCGGCAAGGAAGAATGGCAGTGCGGGGAAACGGCCGGACGTTTCCAGATCCGTTACGAGCTGCTCGGGGCCAAGATCGGCACCCTGGCCGGCGGCTTTCAGACGCGCGTCAAGCTCACGGCCATGCTGCTCAGGGACCCCAACTTCCTCGTGCTCGACGAACCGAGCAATTACCTGGATTTGAGCACACTCATTCTCCTTGAAAATTTCCTGCTCGACTACCGGGGCGGCTATGTCATCGTGTCCCACGACCGCGAATTCCTGAAGAGGACCTGCGATCACACCCTCGAGGTCGAACACGGGCGCCTCACCCTCTACCCGGGCGACATCGAGGAATATTTCGAATTCAAAGAGGAGCAGATCCGTCAGAAGATGGCGTATAACCGGACCATCGAAAAGAAAAAGGAACAGCTCCAGGAGTTTATCGATCGCTTCAAGGCGAAGGCGGCGACCGCGGGCCGGGCGAAGTCCAAGATGAAGCAAATGTCGAAACTGAAGACGATCTCGATCCAGCACCACCTGGCCACCGTCAGCATCAAAATTCCGCCGGTCGAGCGGAAGGCGGGCGTGGCGCTTTCCTGCGAAGAGCTTTCCGTCGGTTATCCCACCCGGACGGTGGCCGAAGGCATTCACATGGATATTGAGCGCGGCATGAAGGTCGCGGTCCTCGGCGATAACGGCCAGGGGAAGACGACTTTCCTGCGCACGGTCGCCGGCGATCTGGCGGCGAAGTCCGGCAGCTACCGCTGGGGAACGGGCCTGAAGCTGGCTTATTATGCCCAGCACGTGTTCGCGTCGCTTCATCCCCAGGACGATGTTTTTTCTCATCTGCAGCGCGAGGCCTCGCTGGGGGTGACGACCCAGGAAATTTTGGACCTGGCCGGCTGTTTCCTTTTTCGCGGAGATGAAGTCAAAAAGAAAGTGACGGTCTTAAGCGGCGGAGAACGTGCGCGGCTTTGTCTGGCCGGCCTGCTCCTGAGCAAAAGTCACGTCTTGCTTTTGGACGAGCCGACGAACCATCTCGATTTTGAAACCGTGGAAGCGCTGGGGGAAGCCCTGAAGACGTTTGCCGGGACGATTTTTTTCATCAGCCACGACCGGACCTTCGTCAATATGCTGGCCACACACATTCTTGACGTCAAGGACGGCCGGATCGTCCGGTATCCGGGCATCTACGAGGATTATGTTTATCATCTCGAGATGCTGGCGCGCGAACAGAACCCCGCCGGCGAGGAGGAAGAAGACGAAAAGGCCGCGGCCTCGGAGGCCGGAGGCGGCTCGCAAGGCGCTCGCGCCGGCCAGAGCGGAGCGGGCGGCGAAGGGGCCGGGGAAGAAATGGGCAAAGCTGAGCGCCGCGAGGTCCGCGCGCAGTTGACGGAGCTCAAAGTCAAGTTCAACAAGCTCGAGCGCAAGCTGGAGCATCAGAACCGGGAGAAAGAGGCCCTGTTCAAGGAAATTCAGGAGAATCCCTTTCATTATTCGAGGCAGCGCAACGAGAAGATGAAGGAATTGACGGCGCTGATCGAGCAGGGAGAGGACCAGTGGATGCGGCTCGAGGCCGAAATGGAAAAGTTGAAGAAACGTTTGGGGGAAGGGGCATGATCGGATATAATACACGCCTGCAATCCGGAGGAGAAAGCGTGAGAAATTACCGTTTATTTTCGGGTAAAATTCGATTCGCCGTGTGGGCGGTTATTCTGGCCCCTTGGCTTTTAGCGGCTCTTCAGCCGCAGGCTTTAGCCGCCGCGAGCCGTCATGAGGAGGGCGCCGCTGCGATGTATCCCGGCCTCGGCCCCATTCAGGAAAGCGAAGCCTTCAAGCAGTATGTGATGCGCCCCAAGACCGAACTCTCCAAACTGTTTTATCTCATCGACCGGTTCGGCGCCATCGATGCCGACATCCGCTACGACGGCATTCATTACCGGTCGGGGTGGGTGGCGGCTTTTGCCCGGATGTTTATTCCCAGCTGTTACCATCACGAAAGCGCCAAGGATTGGATTATGAAGTGGTGCAATCGTGGCGTCCTCAAGGGGGATCTGGTTTGGGTCGAATTGCCGAACAAAAAGCTCCAATTGGCACGGGAAGTCCTTCTGAGCGAGCTCAAGGCCCTCGAGGCGCTCCCGCCCGAGGCGCTCGTACCTCCTCCTCCTGCCCAGCAGGTGAAGGTGCCGCCGACGGACCAGGAACCTGCGGGCCAATCGGCCGTCGCTGTTGCGCCGCCTGTGGCCGGCAAGGTTTAACCCCCGTGAAAAAATCTCTTTTTGTTTTCCTTCTTGCGGGTCTTGTGACCTCAGGGTGTATGACCGTCCGCCCCGGTGTCACGTGGGAACCCTACACGCCGTCGGGTTTCAGCCAGGCCCTTGCTTCGGGGCGGCCGACCGTAGCTCTTTTTTCCGCGTCCTGGTGCCCGCACTGCCGTGACCTGAAAAGCGGGGCGCTCACCGATGCGCGCGTGATGGAAGCCATGCTTCCCCTCAACCGGATCAGCTTCGATATGTCGTCGAGTACGCCCGAGTCCGAGGCCAATTCCGCGCGCTTCGGAGTGAACGGCTACCCGACTATCCTGTTCTTCGACGCGAAGGGACAGGAAATCCGCGCTTTGCGCGTCGTCGGTTCCCGCTCGAGCGAAGATTTGCTCGAGACCCTGGACCGGCTGAAGCAAATGACCCGGAGCCGATGAAAGATTCGGTCGTCCGCCGCGCCGCGGCCTCCCGGTTGACCGCGCGCTTGACCCATCCCTTCCGCATTGCCCTCGGGCAGCACGATTCCCTCGAGAACGTTCTCTTTTCGCTTGAGCTCAAGGACGGCACCCGGGGGTTTGGGGAAGCCGCCGTTGCGACCCACATCACGGGCGAAACCGTCGAGGCGACGATGCGTAGTCTCGAGCGCGCTGCCTGCGAACTAGCAGGCCGCGATTTAGCCAATTACCTGAAAATTTCCGCAGAATACGGCGAAAAGATGGCCGCCAACCCTTGCGCGCTTGCGGCCCTGGAAACGGCCATGATGGATGCGCTGACCCGGCAGTGGCGTATGCCGCTGTGGAAATTCTTCGGAGCGCGCCCGAAGACGTTGAAAACCGATATCACGGTCGTTTTGGGGACCGCTTCCGAATCCGAAGAGTTCGCGCGCAGGTTTTACGCGAAAGGGCTTAGAGCGTTCAAGATCAAGGTGGGCAACGACCCCGAGGAGGATTTCGAGCGCGTTTTGCGCGTGCGGAAGGCCGCGGGGAAAAGCGCCCTTTATTTGGACGCCAACCAGGCCTTCGATGCGCGCGGCATGCTGGGGTTTCTCCGGCGCCTTGCGCAAGCGGGCTGCCGGCCCGAGGTTGTTGAACAGCCGGTGCCCAAAGCCGACTGGGAAGGCCTTCAAAAAGTTACCCGGGAAAGCGGCGTGACGGTTTTGGCCGACGAGAGCGCCGGATCTCTGGCCGACGCAGTGCGGATCGTCCGGGACCGCGCGGCGCACGGGATGAACGTTAAGCTCATGAAATTCGGCGTCTTCCGGTCGCGCGAGATCGCCTGCCTCGCGAAGGCCGCGGGCCTCAAACTCATGATCGGCTGCATGATGGAAAGCCCTCTGGCGATCGGTGCCGCGGCCCACCTAGCCGCCGGCCTTGGCTGTTTCGATACGATCGACCTGGACACTCCGTTTTTCCTCCGCGACAAGGTCATGAGGTCGCCTTTTCCTTCGCCGAACGGAACTTATGATTTGAGAACAGTCAAAGCGGGGATCGGTGTTGTGCCGATGAGGAGCGGTTCTCGTTGAGCCATCCTGTTACCGTTGCCGCTGAACTTATTTTGATCGAAGTGTTTGTTCTGTTCGTCTCGGGCCGGCGCCGCTTGAGCCCCTTTTTCAAATTTATTCCTGCCGTTTTCTGGATTTACTTTTTGCCCATGATGGCCTCGACGGCGGGGATCCTTCCCGCTCAGAGCTCCGTCTATCCGGCGGCAAGCGCCTATGTGCTTCCGGCCAGTCTTGTCCTGCTTTTTCTAGGGGCCGATCTTCCGGCCATCATGAAGCTCGGCAAAAACGCGCTGATCATGATGTTTTCCGGAAGCCTCGGGATTATTCTCGGGGGCCCGGTCACCCTCCTGCTGTTCCGCCGCTGGCTTCCCGAGGATGCCTGGCTGGGTTTCGGAGCGCTCTCCGGTTCGTGGGTCGGGGGAAGCGCAAACATGGTCGCAGCCCGGGAGATCCTCGGAACGCCCGACGCCGTTTTTTTACCGATGCTTGTCGTGGACGTCGTCGTCTCGTATTCCTGGATGGGATTGCTGATCCTTCTCGCGGGTTTCCAGAAAACCTTTGATCGCTGGAATCGCTCCGATTTTGCGCTGATCGGCGCTACGGCCGAACAAACACGGGAACCCGATATCACAGAGAGCGGAAGGCGGGGAAGCGGCTCATCCCGTTTCCCGCCCTTTCTCGATCAAAATCTGTGTGTAGGGGGGCTGATGATTTTACTTGCGGCCGGTGTCACCGCTATCGCGATGGCCTGCTCGACCTTCCTTCCTCAAACCCGCGGAATCTCCGGCGCCGCGTGGACCATTCTCATCACTTCGATTTTTGCCATCCTGCTGTCTTTGACGCCGCTTAAAAAACTTGAGTCTTACGGCGCTTCAAAAATCGGCTATGCGATGCTTTATTTCGTTCTGACGACCATGGGCGCCCGGGCCAATTTACGGGACCTCGGTTCCGTCCCGGTATTTATCCTCGCCGGCTTTGTTTGGGTCTTTTTTCATTTTGCTTTTATGCTCGTCATGGCGAGGCTGACCCGCTCTCCGCTTGCTCTCGTTGCGACCGCGAGTCAGGCCAACATCGGAGGGCCCGTTTCTGCGCCCATCGTTGCGGCCGTCTACCAACCCTCCCTTGCGCCGGTCGGACTGTTGCTCGGCATCCTCGGCAACCTGATCGGAACGTATGCGGCGATCCTCTGCGCCCAGCTATGCCGGCTTGCCTGGTGCCGTTAAGCCGTCTCCGTAACTTATTTGTATAATTAGAGTTATATTGTATCCAGCCCGTCATTTCGAGCCCTGCAAAAATGGGCGAGAAATCTCTGAATAGAACCCCCAAGCGGTGCGTCTGATGTGGCATATTCAAATCCATCGTGAAGGAGGTGAAAACATGAAAAAGTCTTATCTGGTTGGTTTAGCTGTCATGGCTGCTTTTTTTGCCCTTCAGACAGCGTCTTTTGCTTCGGAAACGGCTGTAGTTGCCGGTGAAGCGAAGAAAGATGTTAAGGCGGCCGTTGTTGCGGAGGTTGTGGCTCCGGCGGTCGAAGAGTCCGCTCCTGTTGTGGAAGAAGCCGCGAAAGAGGCGGTGTTGCCCACGAAGGTAGAAGAAAAGACCCTGTAGTCTCTTTTCTGAAGTTTCACCGCCAAATTCCAGCGGACATGGAAGTGGGAGACGTTGTTGGGTGAATCGCGCCGCCTATCCGGCGAGAAGGGCTAATCTGCGGCCCCAACCTAGGACTAATCCCGCCGGCGTGGCAGAGCACTCATATTCAAAGGGACAGGCTGTTTTTGATGTTGTGGGCATCAAGGACGCCTGTCCCATTTTTTTGTCAAATCCGCGCCCGGCAAATCCATTTCTGCTCTAGCAAAAACGATCATTCCATTGCATCCTGGAAATCCTTGGCGCCGTCATTTGCAAATCCCTCCGGGCCGCTGTATCTTTATGTATCTTCTTATGCGATTGAGGTTTATCACAAAAAAATCATGACACCATTTCTTCTCCTGAAGGGGAATCGTCTGCCTATTTTTTGCAAACTTATAGCGCTCTTTTTGTGTGTTAATTTAATCCTTTCAGATAGCGCCGTATCCGCTTATCAGGCCTTGGAAAAGAATCCTCCGGCCGCTTCGTCTCCGGATGGAAAATTGACGATAGAAATTCCTACGGATCTTGGCCGCATCGAAGAAACCTGGAATATGAGCGGCACACCGTCAGGCCATGAGAAGCCCAAAACCGTCATCTACATCCAGGATGCCCACGATTCCCTGGAAGCCCAGAAGAACATCTCGAAAATCATCCGCGATCTGGTCGGCCGGGATGTCATTGAGACCGTCTTCGAAGAAGGCTATGAAGGTCCCGTGCCGACGGACAAGTACTTTCAAACAATCAAGGACTCCTCCATAAGGAAAAAGGTCGCCTACTTCCTCATGGACAAATTGCGCTTGGGCGGAGCCGAATACGCTCACATTGGCCGCACGAAAGATTTCAAGCTCATTGGGGCCGATAGCCTCGAGGGGCACCGTGAGAATATCGAGCAATACCGGCGCGCCGCCCGCTACCGGGAACCGACCCGGCGGGACTTGGACGCCATCCGCAAAGAGCTCCAACGCCTGACAAACCGTGATTTTCCCAAGGCCGTGAAGGAATGGATGAGGCTTCGGGACCGTCTCGACCAGAACAAGATCGGCCTGCTCGATTATGTGAAACGCCTTGCGGCTGCTCATGAGAAGCGCATTGGCCAATCTGTCATTTCGACTCCGTTCCCCTATCTTTCTCTGCTTCTTGCCGTTGAGGAGGGCCGGGGTCAAACTTTGGCCGGGAAGCTCCAGGACATCCATCCCATCATGCTGTTTGAAGAGATCAATCGGATGGAAAACGAATTGGCCGAAAGCCTGCTGTCTCAGGGACTGTCCCCGAAGGGGACTGTCCCGCTCCGGCAGCTCTTCCTCTACGACAAAATTCTCCGGCTCCTCGACCGGCTCAACCGCCTCGAGGTTTCCTCCTCCGAGTTTGAAGCGCTCAAGGGGCTGCTGGGACAATTCAAAACCGAAGAGCTTGCCCCCTTTCTTGTCCGGCAGTCCGGCAAATCGCTTGTCCTCTCGAAACGCTGGGAAGAAAACCTTCAGAAAGCGATCGGTTTTTACACCATGGCCCACGAACGCGACAAGGCCATCGAAAAACGTTTGGCCGAATTCGCCGGCGACCCGGCCGAAAAAAGCGCGGTGCTCGTCTTTGGAGGATTCCATAAGGACGCCATCAAGGAAATCCTCAAGAAGAACAACTTTTCCTACGTCATTGTCTCCCCGAAAATTGAGCGAGTCGACGAGCGGCACAAGGCTTACTACAAACAGCTGATGACTGCCGGCCGTCATTCTTTTGAACCCCAGGGCCTGTCAAGACGGCCCGAGGAACGCGAGGGCCGCTTGCAGGTCCCGAGCGCTCACGCGAGGGAGACTGGCCCTAATGACCTTGGCGAAGTTCCCAAGACCGTCCGCACCTCTTCCCGCCCTGAAAGCCGAATCCAGGTTTGGGAGCAAAACCAGAATCCCTCCCTTGCAAGGGCCGAACTTCGCGTCATGGCCGAGGTCGCACGTTCGATGCCAAAAGACGCTGATTTTGCGACTTTCAGCCGGGCGGTGGCGAAACGGCTGCAGGGAGTTACCGGAGAGGCTGTTCGGCCCGAAATGAGAAGCTTGCTGGATGAAGAACACCGGGCAGTGATCGAGAGTATTTTTCGATTTTGGAACGAATGGGCGTCTTTAGACAGGCTGCATTGGGATGATGCCGCTGAGCAAATGGCAGGACTCGTAAAACATCTCGAGTCAACGACCGGTTATCGAGTTGCCATCGCCCCCTTCCTGGATGAAGATATCAGGGCACACATTTTGAATCGACAAATGCCTCTGGAGAGACCCCACGAGATTATTTTTCGTCTGGCGCGGCAATTGGAACGCCGACGGCGATTTAATCCTCTTTTTGAATTTGCGAATCCTTTCCATCACGCGATCGATAATGCGTTGATGCACGGACGTCCCAATGACCAGGAACGAAAAGCAATGGCGCTCTTGCTGGAAAAAAATAGCAGGACCTATGCAATCGTCATCGATTCTGGAGAAGGCGTGGACATCCAAGACGCTTTGGCTGGAGAGCGGGGGACTGGAACCAGGAAAGGTACCGGATTGGAGCAGTCGTTGGAGATTTCCGGCGAGAAAGATGCAGCCATGATCGTTTCGGGGAAACGCGAAAAGCAATTGCTTGCCGTGACGACGCACGATACAAAATTTTTAACCGGAGAAGAACTTCCATATTCGATTCCGCCGCACGGCGCATTATGGGTTCGATGCGTCGATCATGGGGATGAAACGGAAGATCGTGCCAAAGAGGACACCGCACGGCAAAGGGGACAGGTTGTCCGCTCCGAATTGCGCAAGGGGCTGGCGTCGTCGGATTACGAACCGGTCCGCGGAGACCGCTCCAACAGATTTTTTGATCCGGCAACCGATGATGAGGCTATCCAGAAGATGCTCAGTATGATGCGGTTCCCGGTTTCCGCAACCGGCTCGCATTTCACGGCTTTCCTCGCAAAAGAAGGGGATGTTGTCCTTAAGCTCTATATGCCGGCATCCATTCAGCTCGATGAGGCCGCAAGCCGTGCAGTGCTTGAACGCGTCAGCGCTTCCTGGATGACGGCGGCCGGGTACGCGGTGGTGAATGCACTGCTCAAAGGGGACCTTGGCTATTGGGTCAAGGACCTCATTAAGCGTTTGCTTATTCTTGCCGGACGGCTTGAGCCGTTTGCGATTCCTGAAAAAATGGAAGGGTACCGGGCCTACATGAGGTATCGGGCTCTTCATCCGTCCGAAGCGGAACCTGTCCGTACGCGGCTCGTTCCAGCCGGCGATCTCTCACGAATGAAAGGTCTTCCCCCCGAAAAAAGGCGTTTTATTGCCCGTCAGCCCTTCTGGATTCTCCAGGACCAGATTCCCGCGGGCTGGTTTCTCAAACAGAGGATTGCCGATGCCGTCGAACAGGGGGATTTGGAAAAAGCCAAAGTGCTTCTCGATCGCGCGGTGGAATATTTGACGGCGTTTTGGAAAGACGGATTTGCGGACACCGACCGGGGAATTAATCTCTTGGAGAACATGGCTGTTTCGGGTTCCGAAACGCTCAATCCCGACGAAGCAAAATTCGGCCTGCATGACTGGGGGGCTTTCACGGATGACCCCGCCAAGATCCGGGAGTTTTTTGACCGGGTCGAAGCTTCTGTGAAGCAAATCGACTTCGAAATTTCAACGCATCCCGGTCGCTTGATTAACGATATTGTCAAAGATCTGCGACGCCGTAAGGAAGACAACGTACTGTCCTCTGTCCTTTTGAGCTTTTACGAGATCCTCCCTCCGAGACAACTTTCCGACGCCGAAGTTTTGTCGCGCCACTTTCTGGACCTTATTCGGGAACGCTTCACAATGGATGCGTGGAAATCCGAGAATAAATCATCTCGTTTGCTCGAGACATCCTCTCGCACCGAAGCCAGACGGACCGAGGAACGCGAGGGCCGCTGGCTCGGTACGCGGGAACAGGAGCGGGCCGAGATGCGCGAGGGCGAGTCCGCAGGAGGAATCGGAAAATTTGATGCGGTCGAGATTGAGAGAATCGAGGATCTCGCGGACGGCCGGGTACGGCTTGTCGGGAGGCTGCGCAGGCACGGAAAGAAGATGGGGCAGCCGCTTGAGCTTTTTGGGCGCAGGGCCGCTTCCGGACTTTTGCCGGAGGCTGCGGCCTTTCGGACCGAAAACGAAAAAGTCGATGGAGCTTTGCATCAAACGGTAAGCCGTATCCCGCCGGAGCACGTGATCGTCCTGGATGAAAATAATGAGCTGATTCGCGGTTTCGGCGGGCAGTTCCGGGGGCTTCCGGTCATCGGGCTTGTGGCTGCTATTGCCGAAGACCCCTTGGCGCAGTGGCATGAATTGATGCATGCGGCTTACAGCGCCGATTTACTTTACCCCATTGATCTGTTGAAAGCGGCCGAGCATGGGCCCGATCATGATTTGGCTGATTCGCATTCCGAACGCTTTGGATACTTGCAGGGAACGGAAACTCAGCGGTTTCACAATGCGCTTGTGGCGTGCCAAATATCCTTCTGGCGGGCTCAAAATTTGGCGTTGACCCGGAAAATCAGAGAACCTTTCCGGAATCCGGGCGATGAAGGAAACGTGACGCAAAGGCTGCGCCGGCGCCTCGCCAGCTCCGGAAGCGCGGCGAGTATCTGGGCATTTCTCGGGCGCCATTTCGGACACGGACGCACCGATGTCCAGCTGGAGATCACCAATAAGTGTTATTGGGGATGCCCGATTTGTCTTGCCATGGACAAAATGAAGAAGGACCCGCGGGCCGATTTGCCTCTGGAAGAGGCGAAAAAAATCATCGACCAGCTGTCGGGTGCGGACAGGCTTGTTTTTACGGGCGGAGAGCCTTTCCTTTACGGCCAGAGCTGGGAGGATTTCCGGGCCGGGAAGATTTCGCCGGTGCTTCTCGAGCTCATTGAGTACGCAAGCGAGAGGGTGGAGGAAGTCGTCTTTGATACGAGCGGTGTCACGATCCCGGAAGATGAAACTGCGGCCCAAGCGTTTTTTCAGCAGTTCCCGCCGAATGTGACTTTTGAATTGTCGCTGGATGAAGCCCATGACGCACGGCTCGGGCACTTCGGACATCAACTTAAAAATCTCGTGAAGGTCTGCGAACAGGAAGAAATGAGGACCAGCCGGCCGGTGCGTTATAACGTCCGTGTCCATGCGCACGCTCGTGCCGACGGCCAGAACCACGCAAACATCGAATCGTGGGATTATCAGGGACGTCTGGCGGGTTGGATCGCAAGAAACGATATCTGGCGATACTCGCGTGACAATAAATTGCGGATTAGCCGGGTCAAGCTTCAGGGCCAGGCGGTCGAGGCCTTCGATCCGTTTTCGGTCCGTACGAGCAGCCCTTATGCGGCGATGGATGTGACTAAATTCCTGCAAAATGCGTTTCCGGAGGACACCTTTCTTTTTATCTCCCATGATCAGCAAGTCTTTTTTGATGCCCACGCCGGTTTCATGGCGAATCCTCCGGCGATTTCAAATTTAGGAGATTTGCGCGTAAAAAATCTGAGCGAGGTCATGCTTGACGGCATGCTCGGCCGGCTTATGGGTTTTGAACGGTTCCCTTTTTTGAGGACCCTTGTCCTGTCCCGGTGGCTGGGGGAGATTGGGGACCGTGGGCTTGCGGGAGAAGCGCTGAAGGAAGCCGAAGAGCAAGGCAAAGACTATGCGGCCGGATTGAAAAAAGCGGTTCGGTCCTCGGACGGATTATTCCCTGGATTTTCGAGCGTTGCGGAGCCTAAAAGCAGGAATTTTGATTTATTCTTTCCTCTTGCATCCGCGTATCATCTCGCGACGGCGGGCGAACTGCCCTGGCTCACGAATGTCCTGCCGTCTCACGAGCGCGTAATTTGGGACGTCGGGATCGACTACTCGCTACTGGACCCGAACCGTTATTTTACGAGCAGTGGCGAAGTGCCCGCCAAGGAAGCCATTTTGCGAATGATTCCGGCGGTGCGTGAGCTGGTACAGGCCTCTGCCCAATTGCAATCCTCCCTGGAAGCCACGGCCGATATCGTGGTCCAAATGATGCATAAGGGATTGTATCTCTCGTCGTCATCCATCCTTCGACTGCAAACAGGCAAAGACGGCAGTTTTCGGTTCCTTCCCCAGGCACAAGAACTTAAGCGCTGGATTTTGCCGGATCAACCCTGGCCGGAAGGGGGATTCGGGTATTCCGAAGAGAGCGTCCAAAGTGGTTTCGCCCACTATGCGAAGACGCTTGAGTTATATCTCGGGCCTCATGCGATATCTTTTTTCACTCTTTTATCCGAAAAACTTTCCTCTCTCCAAGCGACTCTGATGGAGCAAGACGACGCACTGGGTCTTCGGAAACAGAAGGCCCTTGCCATTTATTTGGATCTTTGCCGTCAAAAGATGCAGGCAGCGGCACAGCCCTCATTCGAAGTCCTCTCGATCCGAGAGCAATGGGGCCGGGAGTTGCTGGCTCAACTGAAGGCCTTCGGCGACCGCATGAGACCGTATGTTTATGTCCCGTGGGATCTCTACCAAACATTGTCGGAAGGCGGTGGGCAGGGGCCCAGAACCGAGATGCGCTCAGCCCATAACAAAGTCGTCATCGATGCGTCGCAAGGCGAGGGGGGCGGGCAGGTCCTTCGGACTTCGGCGGTGCTGTCGGCGATCACACGAACTCCGGTCGAACTGCGCAACATCCGGGCCCACAGGCCGTCGCCGGGCCTTCGGACCGTTCATGCGGCAAACCTTGATTTGCTGGCAAAAATTTCCGGGGCTTCGCTCGATGGGAACGCGCGCGGCTCAAGCCGCGTCGAAATGATTCCAGGCAGCATGACGGCCGGCCGCTATGCGGTGAATATTGACGCGCAAGGGGCTTCGGACAATATCATGGGGACGGTGTTTCAAAGCCTGATTCCGATGCTGTCGTTTGCGCCGGATGAATCCCTTGTGATTGTGCGGGGAGGAACCCACACGCAGGACCAGATTCCTCTGAACCATGTTCGGGATGTCCTTTTACCTCTCTTGAGACCGATGGGAATCCATGCCTCCATGGATTTGATCCGCTACGGGTGGTGGGGGAAGGGCGGACAAGCAGAGCTCGCGGTCAAGCCCGTAATAGGGCCGCTCAAGGCGGTTTCGTATCTCGATAAGGGAGCGCTCCAGCGCGTTCGGATCGTGATCGAGGCGGCTGGTGTCGATCCGGCCGAACTCGTTGCGCTCAAAGAACAGCTGTTCTCGCAACTTTCCGGTCAGCTTGGCACGGACAAAGTCGAGGCGGTGATCCGTGACGTTTCGACGATCTCCTCAAACGGGCCAGCGGTTTTTATTTCGCTCCGGCCGCAATACGAAAAATCCGCAGCGGGCGGATTTGAACTCCTTGCCCATGGCATTGCAGAAGCCTCGGCACGCACGGAGGCCCTCATTCCGGCGTTTCTGGAGTTTCACCAATCTCCCGCAGCCGTCGACAAACACACCGCCGACATGCTGGTGCTTCTCATGGCTTTGGCCGAAGGCGATTCGCAAATCAGTGTTCCCGAGATTACGTCCCATCTTTCGACCAACATCGAAACGATCAAGGCCTTTTTGCCCGAGGCGCGTTTTGACATTTCCGAAAGGGAGCAGGGCGGGCGCCGTGATTATGTGATCCGTGTGTCGGGGGTCGGCGTCAAGAATCCGGGCGCTTTCGAGCCGGAGAAGGGGATTTTGGAACGTCTGCTTCCTGAAAAGATCCGGGCGGCTGAAGATCCGCCGGCTTATCTTTTGGACACGGCCCGGGAATATCTCAAGGTGCCGCATTCGGCCGAAGGGTACCGGATTTTCAGAAGCCGGATGAGGGACGCTTTTGTGGCCTATCCGCCCGCGCCGCGAATCCTGTCGGTGGTCGGATTGAGCGCTTCCGGGAAAACAACGGTCGTCGAGAAGCTTTTGCGGGATCATCCCGACAAATTTAGGAGGATGGTGCGAACCACGACCCGTCAGCGCCGCCCCGAGGATGAGGACATGAGTAACCACCGGTTTATGACCGTGGGGGAATTCCAAGCCGATTTGGCCGATGGGTTCCTCTACGCCCCTCGCTTCAACGCGGGCGACCATTACGGGTACAGCCTCGAAGACATCCTTGATGTCCTTCTGGAAGATAAAATCATCGTCATGGAGGCGCTCAATTCCGCAAAAGAGCTTCAGCGGCTATGGCCCTACGCCCAGGTCCGCATTGCCGGCATCATGCCCGTCAAATACGAAGGCGAAACCGACGAAGCCTATGCCCGGAAGGCGACCGATGTTCTGCGTGCCCGGATGCGCCATCGAGATGCTTCGATCCCCGATGAAAAAATCAACAAACGTCTGCGCGAATCCGGCAATATCACACAGATCCGCAAAGAGGCCGGCTTCATTCTGCTCAATCTCGACGGGATTCCTCCGGAGACGTTTTATGACCGGTTCGAAGCCTTCGCGCTCCGCGGATACGACTGGAACGGGGCCGGAAAACTTGCCGGTGCCGTGGACGAATTGATCGGTCATTTGCGTGAGAAACGGGCGGCACTGGGGCAGCCGCTCACGGCCGACGAAGAGCGGAATATCCGGGAAACGGCCCTTTGGGCGCTTGAGGCGCACAAGCACCAAACCCGCAAGGATGGCGTCACTCCGCAGTTCACACATACGCTCGAAGTCGTCCGAATTTTGATCGATGAGTTCAACGTGACGGACCCGCTTGCCCTTCAGATTGCCTTCCTGCACGACGCACGCGAAGATCAGGCGGCGTCGTATCAGAGGATCAAACAAGTTTTGGAAACGGATGTGGACGGAAGTCTTCGGAACCTTTCGGACATCAACCGGATCCGTTTGGGGGTTCGAATGCTGACCCGCCTTCTCGGCGATCAGGGAGGCGAGCCGGAATATTACCGTCGTTTGGCGGATCCAAGAAGCGTTTACAACAAGGACACCCGTGCCGACACTGCCGGCAACCCGCGGTACAGCCCGTATTCAGACGCCTTCATCTGCCAAATCCAACAGATCAAGCTGGCCTCGCAAATTGCAAGCCTGAGAGACTTGAAAAATCTCTTTGCGATCGGTCTCAATGCGCCGAATTTCGCAAATTATCCTGCCCAGGTTTTTTACCGGCGCATGCAACAGTGGTTCCTCCCTCTCTTCCTGGAGAATCCGAAGAACGCATTGATGCCGGAAGACAAGAGCATCTTTTATGAGGCGTTCCGGGCCGTTCTGGAGGACGCCATGGCCGATCAGGATCCCATGGCCGAGCCGCTCCGAAGGGCCGCCCTTGATTTTTACGCGCTGCTGATCGCCTGGGCAAGCGGCGTCGGGCCCGCGACGCCCCCACGCCCCGAGATGCGCGCGAGTTTTGAGGACGAAAACCCGATCGAGGCCTTGGCGAAGATTCATCTGCGAGGGCTCGAGCATTCCATGCAGCAGGTGCTGGACCTCATTGACGAGGAACAGCCGGGGATACCGCCCTTCTATCCCGTGGCGCGCGCGGGCTGCATCCTTTTTAATGCCGAAGGAGAACCCGTTGGTGGCGCTGTCAATCACTTCAGCCAGCAGCATTCCGAGAGGCTCGCGATTTTGGAGGCGTTCGATAACCTCTTGGACGAAAGAGTTCGAAACGGCCAGGCTACGGCTAACCCTCTGGCGATTCGCGACAGCATCCGGTTCCTCAGGCTCCTGCTTAAAGAGCGCAAAGACTTCAGCGATATCCCAAAGCGTGAGCGGCTGAGACTTGCCTGGATCGACCGCGCGCTGGGTTCGCCGATGGAGAAACTTGTTTTGGTGACGGCCTGGGAACCCTGCACCCGATGCGCGAAATTTCTTTATGAGGCCGGGGTCCGGCATGTGGTCTACGGCCGCCGGCACACCACGCCGGAAACGGTGAAAAATGGAACGGAAGTTCTTGGGGAACTCGGGATGGATCCCAAAAACATCGTCGGCGGGGTCTTGGAGAAAAAAGCCTGGCAAACGCATACCTGGCTGTACTTTTTGCAGACCTACTTTCCGACCTTTTATTACCACGGATTCCGCAGGATTGTCCGCCATCTCTATGCCGGGTATGTCAAACACCGTTACGGCCCCGAGCTCGAAGCCCTGCGCCAAAAGATTCCTTCGCTCGATCAGGTGGAGCGCGACCTGGCTGACGCGGCGATCCAAACCGGACCTCTTCGGGATTATGTCCTCGGCTTTCTCTCGGATTCGAGGCGCCGGGGGTACTACGAACAGAATCCTGAGGAACTGCTCGAAGCCCTCCGCGATCCGTCCCGTTTGACGTTGCCTCTAAGGCCGGTCAGGCAAAGGGAGGCACAATCGGCGGCCAGTTGGGGTGCCATCCGCCAGTGGAACGAAGAAACCGGAATCCCCTATTCCAAATATCACCGGAATTTTTTGAATCAAATGAATCCCACGGCGGTGACGCGATTTTTTACGGCGAAATTGCTGGGCGGCCCCTACGAAACTGCGCTCCGAAATTTTCTGACGTCAACGCTTTCCCGGGCCGATGCCTTGCGAGCGGGTGAGCGGGCATTCCTAGACGGATTGGCCGCGGATAAACCCTTGCCCGAGCAGGGCGTTTCGCTTGTTTCCGTGCGAGATTTTAGCTCGGCGCGGGCTCTTGATGAAGGGGCGGTGGTGTACCGCCTAGAGTTTGCGCGTAACGGCGCGTCGGCGGTTGTCTTTCTGAAGGGGGAGGGGCTCTTTTGGAGGCGGTGGATGAGTCTTCAAAGCGGACATGAGCGGAGAGTCGAGCTCAACGAAAGTTACACCTACGGCCTGTTAGCGCTTTTGGGATTGCCTGTGGCGGTGGCCCGATATTATAAAGCTTCAGCCGAGACTGCCAATCTTCTCGGTTTTACACTGATGCAGGAAATTCCTGGAACGGATTCTCAGGAGCTCTTCGAACGCGACGGAAAACACATCCGCCTTAAACCTGATTTTAAAGGTGTTCAGGTCCGGTTGGTGCAGGAACTGGCGCGGTTTGGCGCGGTTTTCGACCTTTTGCACAAGGGCGACCGTACTCTTTTTGCTCTCCATTCGCAATATTTTTCCAATTATAGGGTCGATATCCGGGGCCTACGGGCGTCGGGAGATTCTGCAGACTCAATGACGGCCATGAAGCCTCTCGATCACGGAAAGATTTTCAATCCGAGCAACCATTCCGTCGAAGAGAATCTTCGCCATAAGGGCACGGCAGAACTCAGCATCGCCGCAGCACACGAGAGCTTTGAAGATCCCGCACGCCGGCAAGCCCTGCTGGAGGAGTATCGGCGCGTTTATCTTGAGATGTGGAAGAGGATCCGGGAGAGTCGAGGCGAAGTTTTGAATTTGACGGAGGAGACTTTCGGGAAGGACTCTTTCGAGTACGAGCTTTTCGCCCGCAACTTGGAGCAGGCCCCCGAAATCCTTTTCGAACGCCAAAAACAAGCGCTGCTTGAATTTTGGGCCGCCAGCCATCCTCCGGAGGAGGCCGTTGCTGCATCACGCCCCGAGGCCCGCGCGAAGGAGGAGTGGCCGGCGAGGGTCAAAGGCTATGAGAGGCAAATCTATGAGCTGCTCGTTTATTTGGCGCCTAAAAAGTACAAAGCGCTGGTGCGCGCGGTGATTCTTGGCTTCATCGGAGAATCCCGGCCGGGCAAAGGCGAGATTCCCGAGGCCAAGCCTGAAAAGCCGAGG
>Ga0172379_10001049_pt1 | contig 59461 bp, 59 predicted proteins | sample GrowelOW334metaG_FD_119756 | JGI IMG/M metagenome (GOLD analysis project Ga0172379, IMG submission 119756) | Groundwater microbial communities from an aquifer near a municipal landfill in Southern Ontario, Canada - Groundwater well OW334 metaG | ecosystem: Environmental > Aquatic > Deep... | reverse complement strand
TAATTTGCCATAGGTATGGATTAAAATTTAAAACCACGGTAGATTATATCACGACACGAGAACCAAAACGCAAATGAAAAAAACATCCGCAAAAAACAAGGAAGAAAATTTTTACGCAAAAAACAAAAAAGCGTATCACGACTATATTATTTTGGAAAATTTCGAAGCCGGAATAGTTTTGAACGGAGCTGAAGTAAAAGCCATAAAAAAATCACAGGCAAATTTGAAAGGAGCTTTTGTCAGCATTGAAGGAGGTGAAGCGTTTTTGAAACAAGCCCATGTTTCAAATTATAAATTCGCAGACATAAAAACTTTAGATCCTGTCAGACCGAGAAAATTACTTTTGAGTAAAAAAGAAATTTCAACACTTGCGCAAAATCTCGACCAAAAAGGAGTCACAATAATTCCACTGCAGCTTTATCCAAAATCCGGTTTAATAAAACTCTCTATCGGAATCTGCAAAGGCAAAAAACTCTACGACAAGCGCGAAACCCTTCGCAAACGCACCCAAGATTTGGAAGTGAATCAAGCAATCAAAAAGTATAAATAATTTCATATTGTTTCAATTCCGTCAGCGAGGTATATTAACCTCCTTTCTTAATACAAAAATTTATGCAAAACATTTACACAAAAATTCTCGCTGAAATTCACAAATATTTTAAAACTTATGGCTTTGAAAAAGCTGTAATCGGAGTTAGCGGCGGAGTCGATTCCGCAGTCGCACTAAAATTAACTGTCGACGCACTCGGACCTGAGAATGTCACAGCACTTTTGATGCCGGAAAAAGGTGTTTCCTTAGAGGAAAACTATCTACACGCAAAAACACTTTGCCAGTTTTTAAAAGTTGAATTTTTCACAGTCCCATTAAATAAATTTTTGACGGATTTTCTTTCTCTTCCATGGAAACCAAGCGACCTCGCACAAATAAATGTAAAAGCCCGCGTAAGAATGTCGATTCTTTATAATTTCGCAAACACAAAAAACGCATTAGTCATCGGAGCTTCAAACAAAACCGAACTTTTCTTGGGCTACGGAACAAAATACGGAGACCTTGCCGCAGACATCGAAGTGATCGGAGACATGCTAAAAACAGACGTTTATAAATTAGCGGAACACCTTGGACTTCCTGACGAATTTTTAACAAAAGCGCCATCCGCAGAGCTTTATCCGGGACAAACAGACGAAGAAGAATTGGGAATGACGTACAAAGAAATGGACATGATTTTATCTCAAGTGGAAAAAGGCCTTTCAAAAGACGACCTCATCGACAAAGGAATAAATCCAAATTTAGTACACAAAATATTCAGGTTGATAGAAATAAATCAACACAAATGTTGTCCACCTCATCTTATCGTCTTGAATTAAAAAAGGTTTTTCAATATTCTTAGAGACATGAAGGTAGCTTTATTTATCGGACGATTCCAGCCTTTCCACAAAGGTCATCTTGAAGTTGTCAAAGAAATTTTGAAAGAAAATGACAGCGTGATTATAGCGATTGGAAGCGCGGAAAACAGTTTTCTTCCGGAAAATCCAATGACCGCCAGCGAAAGATTTCAAATAATCGACGAATCATTAAAAGAAGCAAAAATTTCTTCAGAAAAATATAGAATTATTCCAATCAGAAATATAAATAATTATAATCTCTGGGTAGAACACCTAAACACTTATATTCCGCCTTATGAAACGGTTTATACGGGTTCAAAAATCGTAAAAGATTGCTACGCCGACAAAAAAATAAAGATTAAAAATCTAACTAGAAAACTTGAAATCAGTGCAACAAAAATAAGAGAAGCGATGCAAGAAAACAAAGAATGGGAAGAATATGTCCCAAAAGCTTGCGCAGATTTAATGAAAAAATGGAAAATTCCGGAAAGAACAAAAATTATTCAAAATTCTTCACTCTAAATTATGACAAAATTAAATCCAAATATTTTTAGAGCATATGACATTCGTGGCATCGCCGCGCCAAAATACGAAGATCAAATTGCAGACCTAACAGATGAAATTGCATATTTAATAGGTCTCGGAACTGCAACATATTTAAAAGAAAAATACGAAATAAAAAACATGGCGGTCGGTTGCGATATCAGACTTACAAGCGAAAACTTAAAATCAGCATTCATAAAAGGAGTTCTGGAATGTGGCATAGACGTCACAGATATCGGAGATTCAGTCTCACCAATGATTTATTGGGCATCCTGCGCAATGCCTTTTGACAGCGCTACAAACATCACTGCAAGTCACAATCCAAAAGAATATAACGGAATAAAAACAGTCACAAAAAACGCCCACTCAATTTGCGGAGAAGAATTACAAGAAATTTTAAAAATAATTCAGTCGGAAAAATTTTCAAAAACGGAAAAACAAGGAACATTAGAGAAAAAAGACATTTGGCCTTTTTACATGAAAGACCTTCTTTCAAAAGTAAAATTGGACACGACAAAACATTTAAATAGAAAAATAAAAGTTGTTATCGATGCAGGAAACGGAGTTGCAGGAAAATTTGCACCGGAACTTTTAAGAAATTTTGGATGCGAAATTATTGAACTTTATTGCGAACCTGACGGAAATTTTCCAAATCACGAAGCCAATCCGGAAGAAGAAACAAACATGAAAGATTTGATGAAAGCAGTTGTTGAACAGAATGCAGACATTGGAATTGGATTCGACGGAGACGGCGACAGGGTCGGAATTGTCGACGAAAAAGGAAAAATGTATTGCGCGGATTTTGTCTTATTAATGCTGGTTCGCGACCTTATCGAAAGAATAAAAAATCCGAAAGTTGTTTTTGACACAAAATTTTCTTTAAGCATTATAAACAAACTAAAAGACCTCGGAGCAGAAACAATCATGTCGAAAACCGGACACAGTTTTATTGAAGAAAAAATAAAACACGAACATGCCGACATCGGCGGAGAAACTTCCGGACATTTATTTTTCGCAGAAAATTATTATGGATTTGATGACGCATTTTTGGCGGCATTAAAGCTTATTTCAATTGTCGGGAAACACACACATCCGGTTTCACAAATGTTTAATGACGTGCCTCGCACATTTTCAACACCGGAAATAAAAATCCCATGTTCTGACGACACAAAATTCGCAGTGGTAAAAGAATTGGTCGATTATTTTACAAAAGATTATGACTGCATAACAATCGACGGAGTCCGCGTACAATTCGACGAAAATTCTTGGGCCGCAATAAGAGCCTCAAACACAAGCCCAAATCTCACACTCAGATTTGAAGCAAAAACTCAGGAAAAACTGCAAGAAATAAAAAAAATAATGGCTGACGCATTAAAAAATCATCCTGAAATTTCGACTGATTGGTAAAATTTATCTTTGGAATAATGGCGAGGTAGATGCGGAAAATATCACATAAACCGGATCGTATTCCCCCTGCTTCAAATCTTTCGCCAAAGAACTATCCCCGACCGGAGCAACCAAATCTCCATCAGGACGACTTGCCGAAAATTGAACAAGCGGATTAATTCCATTACAAAGCGTTTTACCGTCATCACCAAAAACAAATTCATTCTGACTTATGAGCAACATTTCCTCCAGCGTAAGCGCTTTTTTACACTTTTGATCTATCGGCATTCCCTGCTCATTCGTTTGAATAGACAATTTGAAAAGTCTCAAATAATTCAAATCATAAGCTTGTATTTTAAGCCTCTGCGCACTTGTAAGTTTAGTTGTAGGATAAGCCTTAAATCCATCCAAAAGATATGTTTTTGGATCTTCGTTGTCCTTGTCCAAATCAGATCCACCCACTGTATTATGTGAAGCGATGCTTCCGAAAATCCTCAATTGACTTCCCAAGGAATCAACCATATCATTAAACGAATCCCACACCGGAACGCCATCCGCATCAAAACTCATCCCTTCTTTGTAAGAAAAAATCGAACAATCCGTAAAAATATTTGCATTTATATTTTTCACGTCATTTTTTATATAAACATTTCCTTTATTACATCCTGCGGAATACGGACGCAAAGCCACAATTTGAAGTTTATCAGTCTTCGCAGACTCGTTGTAAATATCAGAATCTATAAACACATTTCCATTCATAACAACAATAGTCTGATTATTTGAATATCCACCGGTTTTTGAAATATCGATGTGAACATCTTTATTTTCATAAACAACAACATTTGTGCCGGCAACTTTTACACTGGGAGAAAAACTGGCATCCACAACAGAGTTTGGAGAAGTCGGACTTGTATCTTTTTTCAAAGTCACCCCTGAAATTTTGCTGGTGATATTTTCATAAATACCATCACGCACAATATTTACACTCTTACTTCCGGTCTCTTGTGTTTCAACAGCGGCGCTCGGACTAAACGCTTTCGCCGCATAAAGATTTCCACGAACAACGGCGACAGGATTTGCAATTTCAGTCGCGATTCTAGGCAATTTATTTGAATAATAACTCACTTCTTTACCGTCAATATTGTAACTCACAATACTATAAATAGATGGCCCCAATGCTTGAGAACATGGCTTTTCAATGGCCGCTTTTTCCTCCGCCTGTTCCTCCGTCAAATCGTCATAACCCAATAGTTTTGCAACAGCCTGTAAATCGAAATTATATAAACTTGTTCCAACATTTTCCCATTTATAAACATTCGTTCCGACATCCGATCCTTCCGTCGTAAACACAACATTAAATCCATCACCGGGAACCGTTTCTCCATTTATTTCCTCACAAGTTGCAACAGTTTTGCCTTTATCGTAATCCAATTTAAATTCAACATTGGCCGTAACATTGCTAAAATCCGCATCTTTTTTCCCACCGACTTTAAAACTAAAAGGAATAGATCTATATCCTATTATCGAATCACTATTATTTCCTGCAAAAAGCGTACTTATCTCAACGGCAGGCCTGAATTGAAAATAAAGTCCGTCCTTTCCATTCGGATAAACGACAGGTTTATAAGTCGATCCGTTTGGTAGAACAGGCGCCACGCCGGTATCATTATCAACAAGTGGAATATCTATTTTTGAGAGATGAAGATTGTTTGATTCCTCAACAACAGGAGGAGTTGTACTCTCTCCGCCAAGCCCATTCATCGCATTAAAAAACACTTCATTTTTAAACGCCACATTTGGCTTCATGCTCGTAGTATATGAAACATTCACGTCAGTCGTCGGTGCATAAGATCTTATTTTTCCGTCATTATTTGGACCGCCCACATTTAAAATATAATGTCCGGCTTCCACCTGACTAAAATCACCTAAATTCAAATTTGACGGAGCTTTTGCGGTAATCGGCTTATATGTAATTCCTCCCAAACCTTTTGCCCAAGGAGTTGCCTCAGTATTAAGATTTGTGCCAACAGTAGAGCTAATATCCTGTTTCAATTTTACAGTATCCACCCAATTAAAAGTGATTGTTCCAACGGTATATTTTGTTAAATCCATAGGCGTAACACCATCCGCCTCCTTCAAATATAAATGAATTTCGTAAGAATCGACGCCGTCCGCAATTCTTACGTCAGGGTCTGCTCCAATTTTAATTCCGCCGCTTCCATTATCTCCACCTAAAACTTTATTAACTCCAGCCCAAGGATCCGCAACAATTTCGACACAAGTGAAAGGTCTTTCTTTACACTTTCCGCTAACTTCCTCCACAATTTTTTTACCTGGAATTTGTATTGTGACACCACTCATGTTTACCCAAACTTTGGCTTCAGTCCATGCAAATCCGGAAAGTTTTCCGTCTTTATCTGCAACAACTTGATAAGGAAAATCGACACCTCCTTCGCTTCCTGTTCCCGAAAATTGCATATATCCAAAAGCGGAATTCCAAGCGGTTCCCGAAAGAAGTCTTTTTCCAGCACCATCAGCTTTTTCTATTTTCACTCCATAATTAAATGCGCCACACGCAACTCCCTGATTTTTTCCTCCGTCACAAAAGAAAGAGAAAAACCCAAGATTTGTATTCCATGCATATCCTTTCACAACATACTCGTCCACAACAGCAGAAGCGTCAACGCACGCCGCAAGATATCTATCCGCAGGAGCAAGCCCTTCCGTGAGAGGTGGTGGAACAACAACAGAAAGATCTGTTACATCATTCGCTCCAGAACCCGGATGAGAATCAAAATCAAGTTGTCCGAAATTTGGATTTGAAATTACCGTTTTACCAATAATTTTTCCACTGCAATTCACTCCGCCGTCTCCGGTGACAAAATCTCCTTCAGCAAAAGCAGTGTTTGCCGAAATAACCAAGACAAAAACCAACAATATAAAACGAGAAAATTTAAAAATCATATTAAAATTCGTTATTTTTCTTGAAGCAATAAGGACTAAATAGAAGTATACGATTACTGCCAAAAAAGTAAAGAATTCGATTTTCTATTTACCTCAGACGTAAAAGTGCTAAAATATCAGCGAAATCCCTCTTTATTTTTTTAAACAAAAAAGTATGCAAAAAACATACAAAATCGTAATCGCTTCAATGATTGGAGCATCTATTTTATTCACAGGATGTTCTTGGGTTAAAGAAAAACTTCAAGGCGCTGTTGACGACATAAACACAGGAATTTCTGATTCTGCAAAAGAAATCGGAAAAGAACTTAATGGAACATCAGAGACAACAAAAACAGAGACAACGACAGAGACAACAACAGAAACAAAGACAGAAACACCTGCAGTAGAGACTCCAGCAAAATAATCACACAAATCAAAAAGACCTTTCAGAAAAATGAGAGGTCTTTTTTTTGTTAATGTGGAAAATTAGAAGAGAAGGGCGAAAATTAATTTTGTCGAAGTTGAGAATTTTTGCTTTGAAATTATTTAAAGAAAAGCGTAAAAAATCACACTGTTTGAGCGTCAGCGAGTTTGTGATTTTTAGCTTTTCGAAAATAAATTTCAACAAAAATTTGAAGTGAGACAAAATTAATTTTCGCCCTTCTCTTCTTTTGTATCCACATACGGAACATGATTTCCCTCCTTATCTTCAACAATCAAAGTCCCATCTTTTTGTAGTTCAATAGGCTTGCTCCATGTCGCAAATTTGCATTTTGGATATTTATTACATCCCCAGAAAACACGTCCACCTTTTTTTGTATGCCTTTCAATAAGCTGTCCGGCCTTACAAACAGGACATTTCACTCCCGAAGAAATAACAATCGAAACAATATTTTTACATTTTGGATAAGCACTACATCCCAAGAACGCGCCAAATCTTCCATGTTTCACCGCCATCGGTTCCCCGCATTTTTCACATTTTTTGTCTTTATATTCTTTTTCATATTCTGCAACTTTTTCATTTTTCTCTTCAACTTGTTTGGCTTGTTCTTCAGTCAATTTGCCTTCCTCAACAAGCTCTTCAAGTTTTTCTTCGCTCACGCTGACACTTCCACTCAAAACCGCCGCCCCCATATTTTTCTCTAAAGGACGTGCATTTTTACACTTTGGATAATTACTGCATGACAAAAATTTTCCAAATCTTCCAAGTTTCACAACCATTTTTTCTCCACATTTTTCACACATTTCATCTGTTTCTTCATTGACCATGTCAGACTTTTTCAAAGTCTTGTCTTTCTCCAAAATCGCTTTATGAAATGGCCCGTAAAACTCACGAATAACAGGAACCCATTCACGTTTATCATCTTCAATTTTATCCAATTTTTCCTCAAGCTCTGCGGTAAATTTATAATCCACAATTTCCGGAAAATTTTCGACCAACATATCTGTCACAACCATCGCAACATCAGTTGGCAAAAGCGCTTTCGCCTCTTTTTTAATATAACCTCGCGCAACAATTGTAGAAATTGTCGGAGCATAAGTACTCGGACGACCGATGCCTTCGCTCTCAAGTTTTTTGACCAAAGACGCTTCTGTATATCTTGCAGGTGGTTTCGTAAAATGTTGAGAATGATCCAATTTTTCAAGATCCACTTTTTCTCCTTCCTCTAGTTTCGGCAAAACATTATCGCCGACCAATTCATTTTCTTCCTCCAAATCCGTGCCCTCCATATAAACCTCCATGAATCCGGGAAATTTTATAACCTGACCGTTCGCTCTAAACACATAATTATTTTTTGTTTCTCCTTTTTCGGCTTCAATATCAACAGTCGTTCTACTCATTATTGCCTCCTGCATTTGGCAGGCCATTGCGCGTTTCCAAATTAATTCATAAAGTCTCGCCTGATCTTTCGAAAGTTTTGATGCAACATCTTTCGGATGAATTGTGATGTCGACAGGACGAATAGCTTCATGCGCTTCTTGCGCACTTTTTCTTCCCTTAAATAAACGTGGCTCTTTAAGCGCATATTTTTCGCCATACTCTTTCACAATCTGTTTTCGAATTCCCAAAAGCGCAAACTCAGATAAATTCACACTATCAGTTCTCATATAAGTAATAAGACCCTGTGACCCATTTCCAACGTCCACACCCTCATAAAGTCCTTGTGCAACCATCATTGTTTTTTTCACAGGAAAATTAAGTTTACGTGAAGCCTCCTGTTGCAAAGTAGATGTAATAAATGGCGCGGCCGGAGTTCTTGAAACCTCTTTCTCCTCAACGCTTTTCACTTTATATTTTGCACCTTTGATTTCTTCCAAAATTTTTGTCGTATCTTTTTCATTTTTCATTTCAACCTTCTCATCTCCTCTTTTAATAAGTTCCGCAGTAAATTTTTGTGCATCTTTTTTACCCGCATTTTTTTCAAATTCACCAATAATGCTCCAATATTCATCAGGCTTGAACGCCTGAATTTCACGTTCCCTTTCCACAACAAGTCTTACCGCGACACTCTGTACACGGCCTGCAGAAAGCCCATATCTAATCTTTTTCCAAAGAAGTGGGGACAATTCATAACCAACAAGTCTATCCAAAACTCTTCTCGCTTGTTGTGCATCCACGATGTTTTGATCCATATCACGAGGATGCTCAATCGCGCTTTTTATAGCCGTTTCTGTAATTTCATGAAAAACAATTCTTGAATTTTTAAACTTAGATTTTGCCCCTTTCAAACACTGCAATAAATGCCATCCGATAGCTTCCCCTTCGCGGTCCTCATCAGTTGCGATCCAAAGTTTATCGGCCTTCGCTAGTTCCTTATTTAATTCCGTCACAACTTTCTTTTTATCCGGAGAAACTGCATAAGTCGGTTCAAAATCATGCTCCGTATCGATGCCTGTTTTTGATTTTGGCAAATCACGAACATGGCCCATAGAAGCCAATACTTTGTAGTCATTTCCAAGAAATCTTGAAATGGTTTTTGCCTTTGCCGGGGACTCAACTATTACTAAATTTTTTGACATATTATTCGTTAAATTTTTCAAAAGTTTACCAGTCATTGTTATATCAGCAACATTTTTAAGTCAAGAGAAAGAGAGTTGTTTATAAACCCGCAAAACCACTCATAAGGAAACAAAAAACAACTGCAAAGATTATTGACCCAAAAAGGCCAACTTTGGCCATCCAGAGACCGGAAACTTTATGCAAATTTCTTGACGAAATCAATGCCACAAGTCCTAAAATAAACGCCATAGCGGCAAAAATAGGCGAAAGGAAAAAAAGCTCATTAGGAAGATACATCATCAAAAAATACAAAAAAGGGATCCTCGAAAAAGACAAGTAAAGACTTATCGGAGCAGCAAGTAAAGACAAGAAAGACAAGATTGACAATACAGAATAATTTTTCACAATCAAGACTGTACCACCAAAATTAACTGAAAACAATAATCAAGTATTTATCCTCGTAATATCTTTGACAAACTAACAAGCAATTTTGAAAACGGCCATTGTCATATCGGCATCATCTTTAAGTCAAGTTTTTAGAATATTTTTTTAAACCTTAATTCTTTATCAAACAGGTGACATGGACCCCAAAAGTAAAAAAAACAAAATAACCAGAACAGGCGACAAAATTCCAAATCCTGCAAACCATTTCCATCTAGAAAGAGGATCCTTGCGAATAAAAAACATCGCTATCAAGCCAAAAAGCATCCCGATAAATCCCGAAAATGCAGAAATACCGAAAAGAGTTCTTTCTGCATCATAACCCAACAGGTCATACAAATCAGAAGCAAAATACACCACGCTTCCTGTCACAAACGCAAATCCGAAAACAAAAGATATAATAGCAAACCATTTCCCACCCTCTAAATTTTGAGACAATCGCGAAGAAATAAGGCCAGAAACAACAGAAACAAGAACAAGAAACAAAGAAATAGACCCAATCATGTCATTAACTTTTGCAGAAAAAAACCCAAGTTCAGCTAAAACCAATCCAGCAAAAAAAAGAAATCCACAGACAAAAGAAACGATTGAAAGCTTAGACAACTGATTCATAAAAATATCCAAAATATTTATTACTTTTAATCCTACAACAACGAAACAGCGTCTGCAACAAAATCACAGAGGGGAGAGGTCCCACTCAATTTTTATCAACCCCATAACAACTTTGACAAACTCGCAACCAATTTTGAAAACGGCTCATACAAGCCAAAAGCAAACACTTTTCGAACACAAACATGTCATTTTTCCCTGCAAAAAGCCATTCCATTAAAACAAATCTCTTGATTTGGCTAAGCGCACGCATATAATGCACTCGGGCTTAAAAAGCACTTTCAATTAATTATTTATTTTTAACCAATCCTACTATGACAAAACAGGATCTAGTAGCTGGCGCAGCTGAATCAGCTGGTGTCACAAAAAAGGCCGCAGGAGCAGTTCTAGACGCAGTTCTAGGAATGATCACAAAAAGCCTTAAAAAGGGTGAAAACGTAACAGTAACTGGATTTGGAACATTCCGTGTTTCAAAGAGAGCTGCTCGCACAGGTGTTAACCCAAGAAACCCAAGGGAGAAAATCAAAATCCCTGCAATGAAACTTCCTGCTTTCAAAGCTGGAAAATCTCTTAAAGATGCTGTTAGATAATCATCTTTAGAAAGTTTTACTTTCAAAAAGCCTCGGGGCGACTCGGGGCTTTTTTGTACACAAAAATGCGGCAAAGCGTTGACAAGAAGCCAAAAAAAGAGCAAGATACCCTCCATTTTTTAATTAAAACTCTAGTGAATAGATTATCCGCAACATTAGCCGCAATAGCGTTATCAACAGCCTGCACAACAGAAAACATCGCTACTGTCGAAAAAGACAAAGACCTCCAGGCCATTTCAGAAACTGCCATAAACACACAAGGACAAGTAATGGAAAACTTGATAAAGGGTCCAACAACACACAACTCAAATCCTGAAGCATGTCTTCCGTCAGACGAAAATTGTGATTTCATAGGAGCAGGGTGGAAAGACACATTTATGGCCGATGCGGAAGATTCGGTCTCTCAAATAATGATAGGAACAGACAATTCCATGTTCATAAATACATGCAACAAAACCCCAAAAGTCGGAATAAAAGGTGTTGTAATAAGGACAGAAAGTAATCCACAAATTGATCCAAAAACATGCAAAGAACTAAACGTAGACACATATCCATCAACGTCATGTGAAAGCACATCACCTTCACCAGACGCAATATGGTCATCTCTACAAGTGCCATGCTCTCCAACCTCTCCAGCAACGCTTTGCCAAGGGATAGGAGAAAACTGGGAAGACAGATCATGCGAAGAAAAACCACGTGATGAAGCAATCGTCTTGATAGATGATTTACATAAAAAATTTAGCGATCAGATAGAAAAATTGAAGTAAATTTTCAAAAAGCCTCGGGGCTTTTTGTTGCCAACAACACCAACACTTTTCATCGCACAAGTTACCTTTTATTTTAGAAATGGTACAAAATCCTCCACCATCAAACCGCCAGCCTGGTGAAGCATGGGGCCGTAGTTTAATGGTAAAATCTCTGGTTGTCACCCTACTGACATAGTAATAAAAACACGTGCTTTCATCAAGCAAATCTCATTAAAAAGTGTCGTTGAAGAAACAACAACACATTTTAATTGACTAAATTCACCTTTCTTGTAAAAATCCAAGCTACAGTTAATAAAATAAATATGAGACAAGGTTTATCATTGCCGGGGCCACATAAAGATTTTGAAGGTATAAAAAAAATCGATAAAGATGGAGTTGAATACTGGGAAGCCAGGGAGTTGATGATAATTCTCAAATATGGAAAATGGAGTAATTTTGAAAATGTTATCGAAAAAGCAAAATCAGCTTGCGTATTAAGCAAACAAAACATTAACGATCACTTTACCGACATCGGCAAGATGATCCAAGCTGGCAAGGGAGCCAATAAATCAATACTTGACTATAAGCTTTCTAGGTATGCTTGTTATCTTATTGCCCAAAATGGAGACCCAACAAAAGAACCTATCGCACTAGCTCAAACATATTTTGCTCTAAAAACAAGAACACAAGAATTATATGAAAATTCATCTGAAGACAAAAAGAGACTGATGATTAGAGGAGAGGTGACAGATCAAAACAAAAAACTTGCAGAAACAGCCAAAAAATCAGGAGTAACAAGGTTTGGCACATTCAATGACGCAGGATATCGCGGACTTTACGGAATACCTTTAAAAGAGATTCAAAAGAAAAAAAGATTGGGAAAGGATAAATTGCTTGATAGAGCCGGAGCAACAGAATTGGCCGCAAATCTTTTCCGAATTACACAAACAGATGAACAACTAAATCAACGGATGGATAAAAATGAAAAGATTGGAGAAAATATAGCGACACAAACACATTTTAAAGTAGGAGGAAAAATACGCCAAACCATCAAAGATATTGGTGGAACTTTGCCTGAGAATTTAAAACCAGAGGAAAACATAAAACAACTCGAAAAAAGAATTGGCAAAGCCGACCATATTCTTGCCAAATCTTTTCAAAACGACTAAATTACCTTCGTAAATTTGAAAAACATTCATGCAGGAAATTTTAAAAAAATTAGAAAAAGAAGCTTTAGAGTCGCTTGAAAAAGCGGACACTTTGGAGCGCACAAAAGAAATAGAAGTGCAGTATATGGGCAGAAACGGCCATCTCACTATGATACTTCGAGGCATGAAAGATCTTTCTGACGAAGAGAAAAGAGTAATCGGACCTCTTTGCAATTCAACGAAAAACACACTTGAAGAAGCTTTCGCAAAAAAAATAAAAACATTTGAAGAAGAAGCGCTCGCAAAAGAACTTTCAAAAGAATTTTTTGACACGACAATTCCGGGATCTGCAAGGCCTCTCGGCCACATTCACGCACTTTCTCAATTGCAAGAAGAAGTTGAAAAAATATTTTCACAAATGGGATTTACCGTTGCGGACGGCCCTGAAATCGAATCCGAATATTACAATTTTGAAGGATTAAATATCCCAAAAGATCATCCTGCAAGAGACATGCAAGACACGTTTTTCATTCAAGAAAAAAACGACGAAAAACACGGAAGAATGGTTCTTCGCACACAAACATCGCCTGTCCAAATTCGTATGATGGAAAAATACGGAGCACCTCTAAGGCTTATTGTTCCGGGAAGAGTTTTCCGTTTCGAAGCGACAGACGCAAGCCACGATAGCATGTTTTACCAAGTTGAAGGACTATTAATAGACAAAAATATTTCACTCGCACATTTGAAAGGAGTTTTGGCGGAATTTTTAACAAGACTTTTTGGAAAACCTGTAAAAGTAAGATTTCGACCGGGATATTTTCCATTCGTTGAACCGGGCCTCGAAGTCGATTTTTCGTGTCTATTATGCGAAGGAAAAGGATGCCGAGTTTGCAAACACTCAGGCTGGATGGAATTCATGGGCGCAGGAATGGTCCACGAAAATGTTCTAAAAGCCGGCGGAATAAATTCAAAAGAATACCAAGGTTGGGCATTCGGTTTTGGGCTTACACGCCTCGTAATGATGCGTTACGGCATCGATGATATTCGTTTACTCACAAACGGCGACTTAAGATTTAATAAACAATTTTAAAATGTTCGTATCCCTAAATTGGCTTAAGGACTTCGTAGAAACCCCTGCTCTGCAGGGCAACGAACTTGGTGAGCTACTAACTCTCAAAACTGCAGAAGTTGACAACGTAATTGACGAAGGGGAAAGCCTAAAAGGCATCGTTGTCGGACAAATTGTCGAAATTGTGTCACATCCAAACGCCGATAGATTAAAAATAACGAAAACTTCAATCGGAAAAGAAACTTTGCAAATTGTTTGCGGAGGACAAAACATAAAAGAAGGAATGTATGTCGCAGTCGCTTGCTTGGGCGCAAAAGTGAAATGGCACGGAGAAGGCGAACCTGTCGTAATGGAAAAAGCGGAAATTCGCGGAGTTGAAAGTTATGGAATGATTTGTGCAAGCGTTGAACTCGGATTAAATAATCCAGACGAAGGCCCTCACGATATTCTTGATCTATCAGCGCTAAAACCGGAAGTCGGGGCTGAGATAAAAGATGTTCTAAAAAAGGACGACATCATTTTTGAATTCGATAATAAATCACTTACACACAGGCCAGATCTTTGGGGACACATTGGTATTGCACGCGAAATTTCAGCCATCACAAACAGCAAATTCAAGCCATTAAAAGTCGACGTGAAAATTCCGGAAACAGGAGAAAGCATCGATGTAAAAGTAAAAGATAAAACACTTTGTCCACGATATTGCGGATTAATTTTTAATAATATAAAAGTAGAGAAGTCTCCGGATTGGCTTACACGAAGACTAAAAGCCACGGGCCATGGAATTCACAATAATATTGTCGACATCACAAATTACGTAATGATGGAACTCGGACAACCTTTGCACGCCTTCGACAAGGCATTAATCAAAGACGGAATAATCGTAAGACCAGCAAAGAAAAATGAAAAAATAAAAACACTCGACTCCAAAGAATACAATCTCGACGAAACAATGTTGGTAATAGCGGATCACGAAAAACCTGTTGCAGTAGCGGGAATCATAGGAGGAGAACATAGCGGAATCAACGAAAATACAACTTCAATTATTTTAGAATCTGCAAATTTCAATTCTTCTTCTGTCCGCAGAACTTCAACAAAACTTGGCATTCGCACTGACTCGGTACAAAGATTTGAAAAAGGCTTAGACCCTTTGTTGGCTGAAACTGCGATAAAACGCGCCGCACAATTAATTTTGCAAATTTGTCCTGAAGCGCAAATTGCAGGAGCAATCACAGACATACAAAAATTCAACAAAAAACCGCTAAAAATCACATTGGATTTAGAAAAAGCAAAGTCAAAAATAGGCGCAGAGATAAGCGCACAAGAAATGAAAAAAATTCTTGAGAGTTTGGAATTTAAAGTCACAGAAAAAGGCAGAAAAATAAAAACATTCATCGTGGAAGTCCCAACTTTCCGCGCAACAAAAGACATTTTAATAGAAGACGATTTGATTGAAGAAATAGCGAGAATTTACGGCTACGACAATATCGCCCCAATTCTTCCAAATCTTCCAACAAAACTTCCTTTAGAAAACACCGAACGCACAAAAAAACATCGCGCACGCGAACTTTTTTCTTACGGACTTGGTTTTGATGAAGTTTACAACTATTCATTTTATGGGCTTACAGACATCAAAAAATCACTTCTCGCAGAATCGCACCATTTGAAACTTCAGAATTATTTATCAGAAGAACAAACACACATGGTTACTTCTCTTGCGCCAAATATTCTGAAAAATTTACAAGAAAATGTGAAAAATTTCAGTGAAATAAAAATTTATGAAATCGGTCATACATACCTAGAAATTGGCGAATTTTTTCCACTAGAAGAAAAGAAAATTTGCGGAGCAATTTTGATAAAAGGAAAATCAGATAAAATATTTTACGAGGCAAAAGGATGCATAGAAGCCTTTATTCAAAAATTTAATTTATCACATGTTGCACCTGCAAAAGGAGCAAAAAACACACCATACGCACATCCGGCAAAATCACTGACATTCATTGACCACAGCGGAAAATCGCTCGCAACATGCTTCATGCTTCATCCGACAGTCCAAAAAAATTATGACCTCGATAAATACTCGATAGCGTTTTTCGAAATCAATTTCACCGAAGCTTTGAAACTTGAAGAAACAAAAAATTCATATAAACACCTGCCAAAATTCCCAAGTATCACTTTTGACATTTCCGTAGCCGTAGACAAAAACGTCGAAGTCGCGACGCTTGAATCTGCAATCAAAAACACAGAAAAAGATTTAATAAACGACGTAAAACTTTTCGACATTTACGAAGGAGAAAAGATAGCACAGGATAAAAAAGCTGTCGCTTTCAGCGTCACACTGCAAGCTTTAGACAGAACTCTCACCGACGCGGAAATGGCTCAAACACAATCAAAAATCTTCACAGCATTAGAAAATCTCGGAGGAGAAATACGAGGCAAAAAATAATTTAGAATCTATAATTGCTCCATCCCTTAGAAGTTTTTCGAACTCCATCAGCAACTTCAACTCCAACAATAGAAATCAGAGCTTTTATTAGAGCCCTAGCCTCCCCGGCATAGTGATTAAATTTTGCAAAATCGGAATCTGGACCAAAATTATCAACATATGCCTTTACTATAGATTTACTGTAAGGTGCGCTTTCAGAAACGGCATCAGCAACAGAATCTTCTTCCATTTCATTCCATGTCCTCCCAGAAAACTTATCTTTCACTTCAGCCTCAGGGATAAGCCATTTCAAAACAATGTGTTTAACTTCAGACATTTTTATTTTTCTATCTTCACCACTTTTTTCATCCTTAATTTTAATATCGACAATCTGTCCTCCAACTCGGCCAGTAATAACCTCAAGAACTTTGTGTCTAGACTCCTCTGAAACAACACTAAGAGGCCAAACAGAAAAAATATCATTATCGTTTTCAATCTCTTTTTCCCATTCAACATCCTCTTCAGGTAAAGCATGAAGAACATCATTTTCGCTCTCAGGATTCTTTAAAGAATAAACCGCTCTACTCAAAGAATCGTTGTATCCGGCATATATTGGAGGAGTAACTCCGAAATGTTGGACCGTCGCTCCCCTCAAGCTGAAAAGCCCAACAACTTCAAAAAGGCTTTCTATCGAAGTCATCGAATGCGGATAAGCAGAAGAATCATATGGCTGAATGAATCTTTCCGTCATTCTGTCCATATCCAAAGCATCAGATCTAGTTGGATCAATGACGTAAACTCTGCCTCCGGGACAAACCAGACACAAAGCCCTTCTCAAATAACGCTTCGGATCCGGAGTTTCATGCAAAGAGTCGAAAGAAGTAAACAAATCAACTCCTCGAGGAAAATGACCAAAAACCTTATCCTCCAACTTCTTTCGTCCTTCAGGCGTTTTATCATCAATTTTATTAACATCTACAACAATGAACTTTCCCATTGCCATGCCTCTTTCTCCATTATCAATCAAATTTGTCTCTGTTCTATCTCCGGTTCCAGCCATATCTGAAACATCAACTCCAACAATCTTTGAAACGACCCCCTTCTGCAAAAGCCATCTCTCCAACAATGAATTTCCGTTTCCCAAAGAAGCCATGGAAACATGCACTCCGCCATTTTTACAAGTCTGCCCTTTTTGTATTTTATCATTCACCACAGCCAAAATTTCATCCAAAATCGAAGGCCTTCCCTCCTTGTGTTTTGATTTACTAAACAAATGAACTCTTTGGTAATATTGAATTTGCCTCATCAACAAAAGGTCGTCAAAAACCTGTTGCCAATGAACTTGATCTTCAGTCCCAATGCCAGAACCAACCAATTCTCTATGATAAGATACCTTTGGATCAAACCCAAAATCAGAACGAACAATTCCATATTTCTTTGCCAACTCCAACAGACCAGCAGTAATAAATTCTTCTTGAGCGATTTCACATCGAGCACCGGGAGTCTCCAGTTTTGAATAATCGGAAATCAAAAGAGTAAGCATGGAATAAATGTACTGTTTAGCCAAATCCTTTTTCTTTTTGTCGGAACCTTCGCCACCGGCATATTCCTCAATAGCGGAAACAGCGGGAGATAATCCAGTTTCTTTATAAATAAGTGCCTCAAGATATGTAGACAATTGCGCCATAATATAAGCCGCATGATATCTCACAGAAAGACTTGTCCCTTCATTTTTTCTTTCGCCTTCCTCAGCACGGGTATCCCTCAAAACGCTACCGGCCATAACCGCAGAGGTAAGCTGAAACCCCAAACATTTTTTAACCCATTCTTTCGGGTCATTTCCAAACATTTCACGCAAAGCGGCCTCATTTAAATTCAAACTCACAGGACATTTTAAAATAGTCTCTATGTCAAAACCTGTTTCCGAGCTTCCATATGCCGGAACTCTGGTAAAAGTTAAAGGGTTCGCCTTCTCATCTCTATAAGTAATAATATAATCACGAACCATTTGTCTTCGAGCCTCTTTTCCATCATGACCAAGATTCTTCAAATCTTCCGAAAGTTTAGGACCCAAAACCTCCTCGATGGCCGCCACACTGAAGTTTTCAGAAATCAATCTAGACAACTCTTCCGAAACTTTGGGAGAAATGCGTTCAAAAAAGGACAAAGGCTTCTCATAAATCTCAAAACTTTTTTTTGCACCAAGTCTGTTTTGCGGACCTATAGAAAAAAACGCCCTAAATCTTTCTTCTCGTTCTACAACCAACGATTTATCAACATTCAAAGGCCCATGTCCTGCTTCCATGCCACGCACGTCATTCAAAAACTCTCTCGCCAAAGCATCCGGATCAAAAGGCACAACCTCAAAAAGATCCTGAGCCACTTCGACCTCAGTTTGAATGCCACAACCGATTTCACCAACTTCGTCATCCATTCCTATTTCAGGAACACCAAACCCCCCATCCCCCAAGTCAACTTCAGGAGAATCTTCATTTAAAGGCTTCTCTCTGCCCCCATCTGGCCCTTCACCCACAGAATCTTCTTCCACTTCGGGAATCATCTTGACACTATTAAAAATTAGGGGAGAATAATAGTTAATATAGCCTATATTGTCAACTCAAATGTCTCTAAAAAAAGCCATGAACGACAGAAAAATACTTGAGGAAGCAGTCCAATCTGAAAACATCGCAGAAGCGATGAATGAGTGTTTGTGGGTCGGTGACAAAAAACACAATACTATTTATGTAAATCCCACTTTTGAAAAGACGTCTGAATACACGCTCGATGAAGCCGTCAAAATGTACTGTACAGACTTTTTCGATGATGAAGGGAAAAAAATAATAGAAGACCATCATAAACTTCGTGTTCATGGCGTATCTTCTCAATATGAAGCCACAATGGTATCAAAAAGCGGAAAAAGAATTCCACTTTTAATTAGCGGCGCACCAACGAAAAGCGGCGGAACAATCGGAGTTTTCACAAACCTTACAAAATTAAAGAAACTTGCGGAAAAAGAAAGACTATCCAACCAAATCATAAGAAATTCGATGGAAGCAATCGTGGTTTTGGATAAAAACCGCAAAATTCAGCTTTGGAACACAAGCGCACAAAAATTATTTGGATACAAAGAACAAGAAATAATAAATAAAAGCGTTGACTTTATAATCCCAAAAGAAGAAGAAGACACGAATAAAAGACTCATAACCGAAGTTGAAAAAAACAAAGTAATAAGAAATTACGAAACGACCAGACTTTCAAAAGAAGGAGAAAGTATTCCTGTTTCAGTTTCCGTTTCAAAAGTAACAGACGAAAAAGATAAATTTATTGGTTATCTCGTCACGTATAGAGACATCTCAACCCAAAAACGAACATCAACAGAACTTCAAAAAAGATTTGAAACAATTCAAGATGCTTATAAAGAATTGGGCTTTCAACGAAGACAAATGGACTATATTGCGGAAATAACAGAGTCCGCAATTTCAAATTCAGACTTAAACTCTCTGTTAAATTTGATAATTTCAGCAATAGTTTTACTTTCAAAAGCAGACGCCGCAGTCCTAAGACTTTACAACAAAAAAACAAAATTTCTTGAACTCGCCGCAAGCCTTGGAGTAGACGAAAAATGGCAAAGCAAAAGCAGAATTGAATTCAAAAACAGCATTGCCGAGGAAGCATGCGAACTAAAAAGACCGCTTTTAGTAGACAATGTTGACTCTTCCGAATTACACAAAAGCAAAGCCTTGGCAAAAACACACAAATTCAAAACACTAATATCAATTCCGCTCGCATTGGAATCGGAATATATCGGATCTTTAAACATATATTCAAAAAATCCTGAACAATTCAGATTAATTGAAACTGATTTTCTTCAAAAATTTGGACAACAATGCGCAATGTCCATTTACACAAAACTTCAAAAACAGAGGTAAAGCCTTTACTCTCAGCCAATCTTATATTAAAATGCTCGCATGCTAAAAAGAATCATACCTGAAAGATTTTGGCCAAAAAAAGACGCAGAGACCAGACAAAAAATAATTTTCTGGGCGTCAACGGCAATAATAGGAGTCGCTTTGGTTTCAGTAATATTGTTTGTAGGAATGATTGGAATTCTTTCAATCGGACTTCCTGACGTAACGGACTTGGAAAAACTTCAAGCGGACCAATCAACTGAAATTTATGACAAAGACGGCGGATTACTTTACACAATCCACGGAGAAGAAAACCGCGAACAAGTTTCTTATGACAAAATTTCTCCATATTTAACAAACGCAACTGTAGCAATCGAAGATGACAAGTTTTGGGAACATAAAGGATTTGATCTTGTAGGTATAGGAAAAGCGGTTTTATATGAAGTTTTTGGAATAGGAGTTCGACGTGGAGGATCAACAATCACTCAACAATATGTAAAAAATAGCTTCTTGTCGTCAGAACGAAGCTATGTCAGAAAAGCCAAAGAATTAATTCTTTCAATCCGATTGGAACGAACGTATGACAAAGAAAAAATTCTTGAACTTTATTTAAACAGAATTCCATACGGAAACAATGCTTATGGATCCGAAAAAGCGGCAGAAATATATTTTAATAAAACAGCAAAAGACCTTACATTGGCAGAAAGCGCGGTCCTAGCCTCTTTACCTCAAGCACCAACGAAATACAATCCATACGGAAACAACAAATTTTCACATCTTCTAAAAGAATTTACACCTGAAGAAATCAGTTACAGAAAAATTAAAAGCGAATCGGATTTAATTACTGAAGACTATGTCCGCGGACTTATTGGAAATTTCGTAGACTTAGGAACAGGCGAAAAAATTTATATTCAAGGACGAACAGATCTTGTTTTAAAACGAATGTTTGAACTCGGAACAATCACTGAAAAAGAGCGAAAAGACGCCCTAAACGAGCTTCAGATAATTCAATTCCAAAAATACTTGGAAAGTATTAAACATCCTCATTTCGTTCTTTATGTAAAACAACTTCTCGAGGAAAAATACGGAAAAGATGTAGTAGAAAAAGGAGGACTGAAAGTATACACAACTCTTGATTCAAAACTTCAAGAACACGCCGAAAAAACAGCTGAAGAAATAGGAAAAAGAAACGCTGAAACTTATGGAACGAACAATGCCGCAATTCTTACAATAAACGCAAAAACAGGCCAAATATTGGCAATGGTAGGCTCACGCGATTATTACAATGAAGAAATCGATGGAAATGTAAATGTTGTTGTTCGACCGCGTCAACCGGGATCTTCATTCAAACCGATCGTCTACGCAGAAGCCTTCTATAACGGCTTCGCACCTGCAACTCCACTATACGACGTACCATTAAGAATAGGTTCTGACAGACCTCAAAACTACGCCGGAAACTGGCTTGGACAAATTTCAATTCGCAAAGCTCTTGGACAATCAAGAAATATCCCTGCCATTGAAGCTTATTTCCTTGCAGGACAACAAGATCCTGTCATAGACCTTGCCACAAAAATGGGAATAACAACTTTGGATAAATCGCACAGTTATGGCTACCCGCTCGCAATCGGAGCAGGAGAAATTCCTCTTTCTGAAATGGTCACAGCCTACGCAACATTCGCAAACAACGGCAAAAAACCTGAATTAACAGCCATTTTAAAAGTAATGAATTCAAACGGAGATGTTTTGGAAGAATGGCAACAAAAAGAATTTGAAGAAGTTTTGGATCCACAAATTGCATACTGCATAAACAGTATTTTGTCGGATCAGGCAAACTCAGTTAGTTCACGCCTATACATAAGCGGACATAAAAACGCGGCAAAAACAGGAACATCAACAAAGGAAAACAAGAAAGAAGCGGCAGGAAAAACCGTTGCACCGGCCGACGCATGGACAATAGGATACACTCCAACAATCGTTACAGGAGTTTGGACAGGAAACACAGATGGCTCAGGATTGGCATATTCGGCGGATGGGGTAACCACAGCCGCTCCGATTTTTAATTCAGTTATGACGTATGCATTAAAAAATATTGCAAACGAAGAATTCGAAAAACCAGAAGGAATAAAAGAAGTTTCAGTAGGCACCGCATCAGGAAAACTTCCGGGAGCAAACACCCCAAAATCGTTGATAACAACAGACATATTCCCAAGTTTCGGAATTCCAACAGAAGTCGAAACAAATTCATTTTACAAAGTGAAAATCGACAAAGTTTCAGGGCTTCTTGCGACAGAGTACACACCGCAAGACGCAATTCAAGAAGTGCTTTACCAAAATTACGAAATACCTCCACAACTTTCTATGTTTAAAGAAGACATTCGAAAATATTTCGCATCAAAAGCGGACGAAGCGTTTAAGGCTGGAGAAACAGGCGTTGGGGGCATAGATGAAACTTCAGGAATAAAAATAATGATAGGCGTTCCGCCAACAGAATATGACAACATTCATACTGCAGACACTTCCGAAAACGCACCATCAATTTCAATAACAAGTCCTGCGTCTCAATCTATAATTTCCCTTGGAGACACCAAAAACAAAATAATGATAGCCGTTAAAGCGGAAGCAAAAAATGGAATAAACGAAGTCCAGTTTTTCGTAGATGACAAACAAGAATTTTCAACAAACATCGCTCCATATACAGGATATTTAACATTCTCAAAATTCTTCACGCCGGGCAAACACTTGATCGTCGCAAAAGTAATAGATAAATTGGGCTACAGCACGTCCTCTGCAATAGAGGTAAAAATCGAAACACCCTCCGAACCGGTCGTAGAAGAAAAACCTTCAACACCGACCGATACAACGCCTACAGCGACATCAACAGACGCAATCCCCGCAACAAAGGCAAAACCGGAATGAACAAAAAAATCAAAAACTTACTCGCCTCTCTAGCACTCACACGCGAAACTTTTTGGAATATTCACGAAGAGACGGGAAAGTTTTTAAATCTCCTCATTGTTTCACAAAAATATAAAACCGTTTTAGAAATAGGGACTTCAAATGGCTACTCGGGAATTTGGCTGGCTGAAGCACTTTCCCAAGTCGCAAAAACCTGCAAAACCAAAACCCCACACCTCTACACAATCGAATCAAATCTCAAAAAGCGCTTCCCGCTCGCCACAAAAAATTTCAAAGAATCAGGACTTTCAAAATACATTACACAAATTCTCGGACATGCACCGGAAGCAATTCCATCCCGCAGTGCGGGACCAAAAAAATTCGATCTCGCATTTTTCGACGCCACAAAATACGAACACATTCTCTATTGGAACGCCGTAAAAAACCGCATAAACAAAGGCGGAACAATCGCCGTCGACAACATAATTTCTCACAAAGACGCCTTAAAAGATTTCATAAAAGAAGTCAAAAAAGACACCTCCTTCACAACAGTAATTTTACCGCTCGGAACAGGACTGCTGGTCTCGGTAAAAAACTAATCCCTATTGCAGAAAATCTTTGCTACACCTTGCGACTTCAATCTCCATAGCAAATTTAACGTCAGGATCCTGTCCATACTTGGAGTCAAGAATATCAAAAGCGGCTTCATCATCGGAATCAAAGCCATATTTTTCATATATAGCCTTAACCTCCTTTTCAAACTCTGCCCCAAATATATCTTCCACGTTTTCTGTCTGATATATCAAACAAATTGCCTCGCCTGAAGCCACTATAAAAGCACCTTTCTCCGGCAAATATTTTGGAACCAAATTGTCGCTATATTTTTTATTTCCATTATCGCTCGACACCTTAGCCTTATAAACAAGAACAGCAACTCCGCCGCGAGTCATTTTCGCATTAGGCAAAAACACATTTTCCTCAAAGCCATCTGAAGAAATCAAACACATTGAATCCAAAACAGAAAAATATTTTCCATACCATTCTACATAACGGGGAACATTTTTTTCACTACATTTATAAAGACTTTTTGCACTTCCAAACAAAGCCTCTACATCAAAAAATCCATCCCCGACTATTTTTGACGCCTCCGCGACACTTATAGGATCGTTAGGCCTAAAAGTCCCATCATCATATCCTTTTATAACATTATTTTTATAAGCTTGTTTTAAATATTTAATATACCATGCACTTTTTTCTATGTCCTTGAAAGGCAACTCTATTTCAACATCTTCCGGCCCTTGTGTTTCATAAAATATCTTCAAAAATTCAGCCCTTGTCACATCATTATCAGGCCTAAAAGTCCCATCGTTATACCCATCTAAAATTACCATACGCTGAAACCAATCTATGGCTTTTGTCTGAGCAGAATCCTTAACATCATAAAAAGAGGCAAACACCGATTGCGAAAATAACACAAAAGCGAACACCCCAATTAACAAACTGGAAAAATATTTTTTCATAGGAGAAGAAGTTAAATAAAGCTATAAAAACCAGGGACAATCTCTATTTTGCCACATACTTGCTCAAGTACTTAGCCCAAAGTTCCGCTTCTGCAAAAAACACTGAATTAGCAGGATAAAAATAATTTTTGCTAATTCTAGAATTTTTTGTCACATAAGGATCATTGTCTAAAACACCGGTTTTATTCAGCGCCTCAACGTAAGGGAAAAACCACTCTTCCACCTTCACGTCAGAAAAAGTAGACGTTTTAGGTAACTTGTCGTCAGAAAGATTGAAAGCAAGATAAAATGCTTTTGCAAGCTCAGCCTTCGCGATAACGTTGTCCGGATGAAACATCCCGTCGCTATATCCAGACAAAATTCCTTGTTCAGACACAGAGTATATATATTGAGTATAAGGATTATTTTTTGAAACATCAGAGTACGTTGGATTCTCCGGAAAAGGTAACAAGTCTAGATAAGGAGAATAATCTACCAAAAGCTTAGTAAGTTGCCCCCTAGTCAGATACGGAGACTCAATATATGTTAATTTATTTATCCAATATTTTGCATCGGAGGTAGACAAATATGCATCAGGAGAAAATTTCCCTTTCGAAACTTCAAAAACACCAAGAGCGGCAAAAGTCTCTATCTCCTTGTATCTAGGATGATCAAAAGAAACGTCGGAAAAAGTCGGGGAAACATCATAAGAATATGGATAACTTCCATCAAAAAAGAAAACCCAAAAAAGTACACCGACAGCGGTCTCGCGCGTTATTTGTTCCTGCATAAGGTCTTTTCCAAATTCACCTGTATAAGCACCCTCCCCAAAAAAATACGTGGCGTCTTTTCCTGCCTGCTCAATCAATTGAACAAACTTTTGCTTTGTCAAAACCTCACTATACGCAACCTTGTTACTTCTTCTAATTGATCCCATCAACTCCTTTCCTCCCAAAAAATACCCAAAACCGGCAACCACAACCAACCCGACAATCACCGCCAAAGAAATTAAGACTTTTTTATTCATAGAAATAAGGTTTTAAATAAACTTCAAAAATCATACCATGACACCGCAGGTAATGACAAATTTATAAAGACGCCAAACAATCCTTATCCTCGTGGAAAAAGAGTATAGAGCCGAGCATCCTCAGGCCCCAAATCTCCAAGTTTGTTTTTAGGTTCTGCTGGAGGCGTTCTTGCCTCAGCTCCCTGCAAAACTTCCATAAAAGTCTTATTTACTGCTCCAACTTTTGTTGCAACTTCTGCTGTAGCGGTAGCTTTTGCTCCAACCTCAGCTCCAACCACGTTGCCTCTACTAATCCCCTTCCTTTCCAACTGCGCAAGCGTATGCCCGTCGGGAACAACAACAGTCTGACCACTTAGACTTAGTCCATGAACAATGTCTTTATTACCTAATCCCATAAAAAATTTTGTTAAAATTTATTTTATTGAAAAAATTTTGTAACTCTTTTAATGGCCGACCCAACTCCATGTCTCAACGAACCTAAAACTCCTTTCAATTCGGGACCCTCAGTGTTTTCTGGATAAGCATCCCCTAGAATTGTTCTCTTTGCCGCACTCAAATCCTCAGCCGCTATGCCTTTAATCCAAGCACGTCTTTCATCGTCGGAAAGATCACGCCCACCTTTAGCTACAGGCTTTGGCCTACCGCTAAGTTCACTTATCGCATCCGTCAGCCCACCCATCGCAAGCCGATGAATCTCAGCTCTTGCTTCCTCCCTAGTCATTCTTTCAGCCATAAAAATTTGATTTAAAAATTTACAAGGGGTTATTCTATCCGCAACTCACCGTTTTGTCAAGTGCCCCAAAACTTTCCCCATTGCCTTACCTCTGTGGCTAATCGCATTTTTTTCGTTCGGCGAAAGAGCCGCGTACACTTTATCAAACCCCTCAGGCAAAAAACAAGAACTCAATGGCAATCCTCCCAAAATCGGCGCCTCAAGTTTTTCTGTAATTTGTCCAAAAGTCTCTCCCTCGAAAATCTCACAAACGTCTCCTTCGCATACACAAGCACTACACACAAATTTCGCATTTCTGTTTTTTTCTGGCAACATCCTTTCCATAAAAAATTCAATCCACTCTTCGTCACTTGCGTTTTCTCCTTTTCCCCATCTTCTCGTTTTTACACCAAGCTCTCCTGTAAGCGCAGAAACCAATATCCCGGAATCTTCAGCAACAGTCAAAAGCCCAGTTTTTTCATGATAAAATTTCGCTTTTTTCACGGCATTTTCAGAAAAAGTCTCACCATCCTCAATAAGTCCGTCAAAATCAATCACGCCAAAAGCCTCAGCATTATCACGCAAATCCAACAATGAAATCACGCGAAAATTCCCGCCGTTGGAAACATCCAATGCGCCAAGAACCTCGAAAATCTCTTTAAACTTCCCCTGATTTGTCGTCGCTATTAGCAGATATTTCGGCTCCATAAGTTTTCAAGAATTTTTTTATACGCCACTGTTCATCACTTTTAACAAATTTATATTCCATCTTCCAGTCTTTTATAGCGACATTTACCTGTAAAGTTGTATCATTAACTTTCTTGACAGTAAGACTTTGAACCTCAAAAGCCCCGCAAGCCCTATCAACAATTTGGCCTACAATAGACCTTTTTTCAGCATCATAAAATTCACCGTCGCCTTTTATAGGATTATTTGTCGGAAGAATTCCGCCTAAAATACCTCCCGAAAAATCCACAACTCCGGCCTTTGCGGCCACACAAATTGTTGGATACCCACGCTCGATTTTTCCATTAAACATAAAGATATTCGTCACCACAAAAAATCCTATTACAAAAAACAAAAATATCGGCGCGCCGATAAGAACGCCTTTCCACCTTTCCAAAATTTCCATAATTCTTTCATTTCCGACTTCTTCATCAGCCATCGCCTCATCTTCCTCGATTTTTCTTATTTTTTCCTGTTTTTCCCGCTCCAAATCCGCCCAATCCTCATTCGTCATTTCCTTAGAAGCTTTCACGAAAATCTTCGCCGGATCGTCGCTTCCTTTCGCCCCTTCAAAAGACTCAAAACTCTCTTTTTTCTCGGAAACACGCACTTCTTTATCCGTAACAACTTCGGCATCAATTGCCAAATCCTGCCTTTCAATTTTGTTTGAAATGGTCATACGAAGTTCGAGTTTAAAAATACTTTGAATTTCTATTTTCTCAAGAGCCCTCGCTCTCTCAAAAAGACCGCTTACGTCACCAAAATAAACTCCATTTTTTGTCCTGTTCTCGCCAAAAAGCAAGAAGTGAAGTCTTTTTAAAACACGATAAATTTTAATTCCGACGCTCTCTTCTGAAATTCCCAAAACCGTCATAACATCTCCATCCGAAACTTGTTCAAAAAACTTAAGCCTAACGATTTCCCGCTCCTCAAGCGTCATTTTCTTCATTACTTTCTCCGTCATTCCGACAACATCTCCATCTTCAGCACTCATTTCTTGTGATTCTTGTGCAGAAATAAATCCCGTTTTAGCAGGAAAACTTGATTTTGCAATACTGTCAGTAACTCTCGGAAAAGCCAACGCATAAGCCCAAACCAAATATCCACTATCTTCAGGCGTATTTTGAATTTGCCCAAGCGCATCCAAAAAAGTCAATTTAACTATTTTTCGAATATCCGCTGGATTTTCGACTCTTCTCGCGACATACCTATATAAATCATCAAAAAACGCATCAAAAAGCAAAAGAAATTGTCTCGCATTTCCCGCTTTCATTTGGCTTACACACTGCTTTTCTACGTAAAGGTCCATGCTCTTCAAATAAAGGGGCTTATCCTACCACAATTTTCTGTGTAGTCAAAGCAAAACCCTCAATTGCGCAAACAAACCAGTTCGCATATACTTCTCTCAGGTGTTTCTATGCGAAAACAGTCCGTATAGAAACGAGCCAGAGGAAATGGCAAAATTTTAATTGATTCTAAGCCAATAGAATGATATAATACAACATTAGAATTAACTTAACAACCATGAAAGCACCAGGAGAAAATCCAACACACTTCTTCAAATCAATTGAGCTTAATGTGCCAATGACCCCTGAAGAAGCAACTGAAAAATTAGCAACTTTCCATAATGCTCCAGCAGAAAATGTAGTAGCTGCTTTTTCGGGTTTACGAAACTTTACAGAAGGTACTGTCGAATTCAGAGAAACCGTAAACAGTGGATACCCTTGCATCATCATGGAAGGAAAAACTCCCGACGGTAAACGTGCATGGAGTTCGTTGATAGACAAATGGAGTGGTCAACCTCAAATGAGATGTGGCTAATTTTTCAGTTGCTCAGTTTGTGCTTATAAAATTTTGCTACATCAGCTAACAATGACCACGCGGTTCATTCCTTCGCTTCGCTCAGTCATTCACCCCAATTATTCCTTTTTCTTGTCATACTGTCGCGCCCTTTCGTAAGCCAAAATAAACATTTTTTTGAAAGCATCTGTAACTTCCTTTCCTTCCACAATAAATCCCGTCTTTTCTTTCAAAGAAACCACCGCGATTTTATTATCATAAATATTTATCTCGGAAGAAGTCGAAAATCTTTCAGGCAAATTTTTCAAAGCCTCTGTTTCTACGCCTTTTTTAGCCTTTTTTTCATTATATTCATTAAAAAATCCGGGCAAAATCGCATCTCTGTCTTCAGTAGTAGGATAAGAAAAAATCTTTGATTTTGCGCTCAAAGCGTCATCATAAATAGACATAATTCCTTCAATTCCATCAAAATACCTGATCTTTGTTTTCTGATCAGGATCACGATAAATAGATTTAAATTCAGGCATCAAGGTCTCCGCTTCTTTATATCGATTTGCGGCCTCATTCATTTTTGCCCTGACAAAAGCCAAAAGTTTTTCAGGTTTTTGCGCCCTGAACATAGATTTGCTGTCACCTTGTTCGCCAACAACAAGATCATATGAAGAAAGAGCCCCGAGCAAATGATAAGTATTCGTTCTGGTAACCCTCGCTTTTCTCGCAATGTCGGTCACGGAAGCCTCGCCCAATTCCAAAAGAGCCATGTAAACTTTCGCTTCTTTTTCCGAAAGCCCGAATTCAATAAGTTTTTCTAACATATAAAAATATTATACAACAAAAAAATATTCCGAAAAGAGTTAAATGTCAACACCATTTTACAAAATATTCCCTTTTCCTAAACTTTTGCTTTTCCCTTTAATAAAAACAGCAAACCACATAAAGGACAAAATCAATCCACAAGCATAAACCTCAAGTCAAACCATATTCACAATATTTGACTAGTCAACAACTTAAGACTAATATTATCCCGTTAACTTACAAAAAAATATGACATTCACACCTGAACAATTCGTCGCATCATCTATCGTAAAATACGGAAAATTGAATGAATACATTCAAGAAAAACTCGTTTCCGATTTTTCAGCAATAAAAGGAAATATGTTGATGGCCGAAGGACTAAAAAACTACATCAAAGAAAATTTGGAGACTTTGAAAGCCAAACAAAAAATCGAAATTCTCGATATCGGCCCTGCGATAGGCGCACTTTCGACTCTATTCACTCTTCAAGCCTTAAACGAATTTGGACTTATGGAAAAAGCGCAAATTCATCTTTTTGACGTTTCCGCAAAAGTGATTGAACAAACATTAAACTGCAAATTTTTCTTTCCCGACAGCATAATTGATCCAAAACTGAAAAATCCGATACATCAAAAATTAAGACAAGCAAAAGGAGAAGTCGGTTCCGCGGAAAATCTTCCTTGGAAAAATGAAAAATTCGATATTGTTCTCGCAGGATTTTTATTCTGTTGCGTTCACGATTCCGTAAAACCTTCGATTGCAAAAGAAATGCAAAGAGTTGCAAAAAAAAGCGGATTTATCGGCATCGCTGAGACTTTAGAGAAAAAGACTTTTTCTTCACCGATATCGGCAAAGCTTCTTGAAAAGCTTTTCAAAGATGCAAAAATCGCCTTCAAAAGCGGCAAATCAAAAGACGAGGCATACATAATTTGCATGGAAAAATAAGTTTTTGGTGGAGATGCCGGGAGTCGAACCCGGGTCCAGAAGTGAGGAGACCTTGCGTTTATAATCATATCCTGTTTTGAGTTTTCGTCGCCAAAAAAGAAAACAGTCAAAATACTTCGGCGCTTAGTTTCAAGGTTTTCGTGCATTAATGCGAAACGCACATTAAAGCCTTATCCCTCTGTATTACGCCTTCACGACTTAGAGGAAGTCAGAAGTGATAGACGACGTTCGAATCAAATCAAACGATTACGCCAAGACTGGAACAAAAGAAAGCTTTGCAGCAAGTTCTCTTATTGCCAATTTCTCAGCAAGTTTTTCTAAGTTAGCACTTAGTTTGCGTAGAAGTGCTTAAGGAAGTACCACGCCCCTCCCTGATTAAAGCAAACGAAACCTTTAGTCACCCTGTCGAATGCCAATACATCCCCACATTTCAAAGATCTGCCCCGCCCAGCGGGGCCTACATATAACCACAAAACAGGTCAAAAGTCAAAGGTTAGACCTTAAAACTTTATTCTTTTTCTGCGCCGCCAAGCTTATCAAGAATCCTTTTGGAAAGGCCATTAAATCCAAGTAAAGGAAGAGCCCTCGCCAAAAACAAAAGATTCAATGATCCAGTCTTATCGCTTATTTCCCGAATAGCAAACAACAACGCCTCCGCGGCTTCTTTACTTAAATCTCGCTCCCCAGCCCACTTAACCAACTCTACAAAATTTCCCCGAGTAATTACTGAATCCTTGGTAAACTCCTCGGTCTCTTGAATGTGATCCAAAACACTGCTAACTCTTCCTGAAATACCGTCAGTCATAGTTTCTTCAGAAACACCTTCAGCCTCAACCTTCGGCGCTCCCACACCTCCAAAATTCGCACGAATAGTGTCCGCAACCACCGTTTCTCCTTGGTTAAATAAACCGGCTTCAACATCAACAGCCCTCAATTGCCTGTTCGCAAATCTCCTCTCCCCAACATGACCAAAAAGCTTATGTCCGTGAGAAGCAACAATCCGTTGAGCCTCCTCAGCTGAAAGTCCAGCCTGCAAAAGAAAACCCTCAAGCGTCTCGCGAGTAACAACTGTATCACGCGTCACCGCTTCAGCTCCATTTCTTTCTAATCCTGTTCCCATAATTTTTTAATTAAAAATTAATTTATTAAAATCTAAGCCCTCACCTTCGAAACAAGCTTAGCTTGAATCAGGTCAGAGAGATCGTCACGACCGAGATACGAAAGGAGCAAAAAAGCAGACTTAACACTGTTCTGGCCAGCTACAACCATATGCTTACATGCCTCAACATCCCTCCAAATCCTTAACGCCCTCTCGGGAGTAATCCCTTCCACTCCTGCCCACTCAAGTAAATCAGAAAGATTCTCAACAGTAATAATAGGCGTATCCGCATCAAATTCAGTTAATTTCTTTTTTCCCAAAAACTTTTCAAAAATCGCATTTCCAACTGCCCCCCAATAATTAGATTCATACTGAAGACACGCACTCGCGACCACAAGGGGAGTAATAGTTTCGTTGTTTACGACCCCTTTTACCCACATCCATATCTCATCCCGCGCAAATTCACTTGTTTTAAAATCAACATCCAAATCCAAAAATAAATCACCAAGATTTTCAGCTGTAATAACCGTATCCCTGGTGAACTCCACAGGTTTTTCGACATGGCTCAAAACGCCATCAACTCTATCGGCCATTTCCCCAACACCAGCCTCCTTCAAGACATCATCACCACCCTGCTCTTCTCCAACCTCGGGACTCTCCGCACCAACAACCTTCCCCAAACTTTCTGATATCTTACAAGAAAGCTCATGATTTCCACGCAAATAAAGTCTATTAACGAGATCGGAAGCAGGAAAACCCTCATTGCTAATAAAACCAAAAACAAGTCCACCTATTGTCCCCGCAGTCCACCTTGCAGTGCTCACATTGAGCCCTGCCTGCACCAACAAAGAAGCAAAATTCTCTCTGGTAACAATAGTGTCCGAATCAAACACCACAGGCGCCCCGTCATTCCCCTCTAATCCCGTTCCCATATATTTTTTTATTAAAAAATACCAAGACGGAAATATACCATCCCCACTTATGTAAAATCAAACCCAAAATTAATTAACCTCACCGAATTCTTCGCCTGTTGTTTGGAGTTTTCTCATTATTTTTTGGTGTACCACTTCGTAAACCATACCACGAGAAGCAGAATGAATACCCATATACATAAGAACATTCGTAAGGCTGGAAACATCCACTGAACGTCCCCTTAAAGCCACCGTCTCCATTTCTTCCCATAAAACCCCTGCCAATTGAGAACTAATCCCCAATACTCCCGCCCAAGAGAGCAATTCTTTAAAATTTTCATTCGTAATTCCGGTATTTGCATCAAACACCTCCGGCTCTGTTCTTCCTGATTCCGCTGATCCCATAAATTTTTAATTAAAAATAAGAAACAATTATATCAAATTATTAATGCAAAAGCAACCTAAGCCCACAAACACTTATACAACACCGGTGAACAGTTAGTTTTTCAACACATAATACGTTGCCTTCCCTTTACCCTGTTTCTCGATAAATCCAAGCTGTCTCAATTTTTTAAAGTCCAAATTTCGTGTTGGTCTGGCCCTATCCGTCAATCCGGCATAATCGCTGTCTTTGATAAATCCGTGTTTTTTAATAAAATCCATCATCGCATGGTGATACGGTTGTAATTTTGTTGCAGGAGTAATGTTTGCCTTAGATAACTCTCCTCCAACCCGCAGTAGTTCATCAATAATACCATCCGTAAAATATTCCAGCCACGCAGTAAAATCTATCGAGTCTTTTAGGTCATAATAATTCCCGACCAGCCCTACGTTTTGAAAATACTTCGTAACATTTTGATTGTAATAATTCTCAAAACTAAAAAGATTAAAAGTATTTAGCCCCATACCTGCCAACAACACTTTTGTTGCCAATCGGGTAGTCCTACCGTTGCCGTCCACAAAGGGGTGGATGACAACAAACTGCTTGTGAAAAATTCCGGCAATAATCAAAGGATCCAATTTGTTTTTATTTATCTTTACATACTCAAAAAGCTCATCAACGAGACGAGAAACATCTTTGTGGTCAGGTGGAAAATAAATTGCCTGCCGCGTTTGAGGATTATTAACAAACACAGGCTCTTTCCTGAGTTTCCCGGATCTAAACTTGTCAATAAGCCCAGCAGTAACCGTTTTTTGGATATCAAGAACAAGCTTTAAATCAAAAAAATCCTTATCTTTTTGAAGCAACGCATTTAGGTGAACAAGTGCCCGATTATAATTGAGAACCTCGCGTTCGCTGTCCCTGACATGCTCAGGCGCGTATTTTATAATTTTTTTAACTTCAGTAAGAGGAAGTGGATTCCCTTCTATACTAGTTGAAGAATAGGCTGAAACTTCGCGCGCCATGCGTTCAAGATCCAAAAGAACAACTTTAGAAAAACGCCCATGATTTAATTCAACCACCAACTGTGTAATACGTTTAACGTTAGCCAAAAGTCGAGGGGTGACAACATAAGAAGGCTGAAACGAAATGGGTTTAATCATAGACACATTATAGACGATTGATAGACGATTGTAAATTAAAAGTTTCATCATCCAGCCCCCAAACATCACTCCACTTTTGCACTTCTCGCCCCATGTTTTGCACTTTTTCCGAGAGCTTTTGCACATTCTTTCAACATACCAAACCAATCGAGTCCGAGGTCTTTTACGTTTATTTTAAGCCGTGTTCCTGAAATCATCCATTTGGAATTGAACTCAAGCAAACTAATTATGTTTGCAGGCTTAACTTTCTTGGACATAATCAAAACAATCTCTTTTTCCTTGCTCATAGGCACACTCTCAGCCTTAATATTCAAAAGTCCGGCCGCCTTAGCAAAAATTTTAAGCTCAATAATATTAAACAAATTCGTAACCTCCTCCGGCATTTTTCCATAATCATCAATCATGTCTTCCTTAACTTCCTTCAAATATTCAACACTGTCCGCGGACGAAAGCTTTTGATAAGCCGAAATCTTATCTTTTGCATCAGGAATATATTCATCCGGAATATACGCAGGCACCGGCAACTCAACCGTAACATCCGTAATTTCCTCTTCGCCTTCTGCAATTCTTCCGGCCTTAAGATCCTCAACAGCGCGATTAAGCATCCTCATAAAATGTGAAACTCCAACCACGTTGATAACACCATGTTGATTCGCCCCAAGAATATCTCCAGCTCCACGAATTTCAAGATCTTTCATCGCAATTTGAAATCCACTTCCCAATTCCGAAGCCTCAACAATCGCACGAAGTCTCTTTTTCGCATCCAATTTTAATCTCTGTCCTTGATACAAGAAATACGCATACGCCTGCGCTTTTCCACGCCCTACACGTCCGCGCAATTGATACAATTGCGACAGTCCAAACCTCTCGGCATTATTCACAATCAACGTATTGGCATTCGACAAATCAATTCCATTTTCAATAATTGTTGAGCTAACAAGAACATCAAATTTTCCTTCTTTAAACGCCATAATCCTATCTTCAAGATCCCCGCTTCCCAATTTTCCATGTGCAACTTCAAACCTCGCTTCCGGCACAAGCATACGCAATTTATCCGCTACGCTATTGATTGTTTGAACTCTGTTATGCAAAAAATAAACCTGTCCGCCTCTCTTAACTTCAGTCAAAATCGCCTCGCGAACAAGACTTGGAGAATACTTCCTCACTTCGGTTATTATCGGTAGTCGACCAAAAGGCGGAGTTGTTATCGTTGTGATGTCTCGCAACTTGTTTAAGCAAATGTTTAGGGTTCTAGGGATAGGTGTGGCCGTCAATGTAAGTATGTCCACCTCCCTTCGAAGTTCTTTAAATTTTTCTTTTTGTTTCACTCCAAATCTTTGTTCCTCATCCACAATCACAAGTCCTAAATCTTTAAATTTTACATCCGGCTGAAGCAATCGATGTGTTCCGACAACCAAATCAACTTCGCCTTTTGCAAGCCTCTCCAAAGTCTCTTTTTGCTCTTTTGTACTTCGAAAACGACTTAGCATTTCAACGCGAATATGAAACGGCTCCATCCTTTTCACGCAAGATTTATAATGCTGATCCGCCAAAATTGTAATCGGTGAAATAAACGCAACCTGCTTCTTGTTTTGAATAGCTTTAAACGCCGCCCTCATCGCAACTTCAGTCTTTCCAAATCCGACATCTCCACAAACCAACCTATCCATCGGAGTGTCTTTTTCCATATCAGCCTTTGTGTCGTTTATGGCTTTTATCTGCCCCGGAGTTTCCTCATATGGAAAAGTTTCTTCAAATTTTTCTTGTAAATCAATATCTTTGCTAAAACTAAATCCTTTCGCCGCCCTTCTCTCTGCGTAAAGTTTAAGCAGCTCTTTCGCAATTTTTTGTGTTTCCTTCCTTACTTTGCTTGTAATTGTGTTCCATTCCGCACTTCCAAGACGCGTAAGTTTTGGCATAGTCTCCTCGGATCCGATATATTTACTAACCTTATCGGCCTGATCAATCGGCACAAACAACTTGTCGTTTTCCGCATACCCAAGCTTCATGTACTCTTTCGTAATTCCATCAACCGTCTTCTGATCAAGCCCCATAAACTTTGCAATTCCATGGTCGGAATGAACAACAAAATCGCCGGGTTTCAAGCTCGTCAAAAAATCATCAAAAATATTTCTCGAAGTGTTTCTGGCTTTCTTCTCATCTTTAACAAAAGAAACGTCTGTGTCATTTATCAAAACTATTTTTGCTTTTGGCGCTTGAAAAGAAACAGGAAACGCATCTTCTTTTTCAACGCTTATCAAAAAAACAGATTTACCTTTGTAGTTATCATTATTTATCCCGACAACAAAAGGCACACCTTGGTCTGTAAAAAGCCCTCGAACGTCGTTTGTGTTTTTTGTAAAAAACAAAATTTTCCAACTATTCGCTATTTTGTCGCGAATATCGTTCGCCAAATCATAAGCACTTCTGTACTTCAAAACAGACAAAAAATGTAAATGAACATGGTTGGTTTCGTCCTCGTTAAAAGAAGTAAAAGAAACGGTTTTACATGATTCCGCCGCCTTATCTAAAAACTCATTCCACGCATCATAAAACTCATCAACAACATCGATTTCATCATCAACAGTCAAATCTTTTTTATCAAAAAAACTTGTAATATCGGACGTTTCGGAGTCACACTCTATCGGAAAAATCTCCGCAGAAGAAAGCCTTTTAAACGGCGTGGAATAATCGGCATTTTGAACAAAAGCCATGTCTTCAATTTTATCAAAACCGATTTCAACCCTTAAAACATTTTCGCTGTTGATTGGCCACACAAGCAAGCTATCTCCAACCCGATAATACTCACCTTTTTTAAGAACTTGATCATCTGTAATTTCATATCCAACATTAACAAGATTTTCAATAAAAGAAACAAGATCGATTTTTTCTCCTTTTTTTATAGAAATCTTGGTGTCAATAAGCCTTTTTGCGTTTGGAAAATTTTGTAAAACAGAAAGAAAATCAACGACAAAAACGGCATTTTTGTTTGTAACAACTCTTGAAATAAATTCAATAACCGAAAGCCTTTTATCTCTCTCAAACCCACTCAGCGTAGAAAACGACATTTTCTCTTCATCTCCGCGTTTTTTATACACAAAAACAGGCCTGTCACTCCACATTTCAACCTCCCTTTTGACAACATATAAATCCGCAGGATCATTAACAATCCATAAACTATTTCCTATGCCGATTTTCGCATCAGCATAGATGCGACTAAGGAGCATGGCTTTAGAAGAGCTGTTTCCAGCTCCAGAAAAACTAACATTGCTAGACCTCGAAAAAAGATCCGTTGCGTTTTTAAACTCCTCTTCGGAAAAAAAGGAGATAATATTTTTCATGTAAACATCTAAACCTTAAGTGGCATAATAATGTAAACGTAGTCGCTTCCTTTTAACGGCTTAATAACCGCAGGGGAAACCTTGTCGTTCACAGAGAATATAATCTTATCTTCCCCGATGTAGGTCAAAACATCAAGCAAATATTGGGCATTTAAAGAAATTTTGTTGTTTTCTCCTTCAATTTTTACCACAACCTCAGCTTTTTCCTCTCCAACTTTTGTTTCCTCTGAGGAAATAGTAAGTTTTCCGTCGTTTGTGACTGAAAGTTTCACACTATTGTTGTTTTCTCTGGCAAAAAGGCTAACCCTTTTAAGAACCAACGAAAGATCCTCAACCGAAATCTCAAGTTTTGTTTTATTTTCTTTTGGAATAATTTTTTCATAATCTGGAAACTTACCTTCAATAAGCCGTGAAATCAACTCTGTGTCGCCAATTGAAAACAAAATTTGATTCTTAGAAATATTAATTTTAACATCTTCATCTCCTGATTTAGTTATAATTTTAGAAAGTTCCATCATTGTTCTCGCTGGAACAATACAAGAAACATTTCCCGTTGGTTTTTTATCAGCAATAATTGTTTTTTCAGCAAGCCTATAGCTGTCTGTTGCGACAAATTTAACCTCGTCGTCTTTTGAATACAAATAAACGCCGGACAAAACAGGCCTTGAAGTGTTTAAGGAAGCGGCAAAAACTGTTTCCGTTATCGCTTCGTAGAGTTTTGAATTTTTAAGGTAAAATTCTTGTTCTTTTTCGATTTTTGGAATTAAAGGAAATTCATCTGCAGAAATACATTTAATTTTTGTAGATGAAGATGTTGAGTTTATCGCCAAGTTAAGCCCTTCAATAACACTAAGTTCAACTTTTTCATCAGATAAAAGTGATACATAATTTGTAATTAATTTTGCTGGAACCGTTATTGATCCTTCACTTCTTACGTCCGCTGAAATTGAACAACTTATTGCAATTTCAAGGTTTGTTGAGGAAAAATAAAGTTTCTTTCCTTCTGCCTTTAATAAAATATTATTTAACACGGGAAGTGTGTTGTTTAAGCTAATGGCTTTGTTTACAATATTAAGAGCGCCATCTAAATCTCTCTGTGAACAAAAGAGTTTCATATATTTTTACGTTAACCTGATAGAAAAGTTTTAATAACCCACAAGTATTATATAAGAATCTTTATAATAAACAATATATATTAAATAGTAATAGTAGCGACTACCCAAAACCCATAAAACATTGTAAATAACACAAAACAAACAAACGCCTTATTTAAAACAAAAAACAAAAAAGTTATACAAAATAAAACATAAAAACAATAAAAATAAGTGCAAAAAATGTTTAAAACCCCTTCAAGACTTTGCCATTGGGTTTTTAATAAAGTATAATGAGCCAGCGATATTTAAAGAGTTTTAATAAAAAACGAAAAAAATGACACAAAACATAATAATAAGTTTAACAACACTGGTTTTAGGTGGCGGCATTGTTTATTTTTTTTATAAAGGTACAAACCTTATAGATGTTGAAAAAAAGAAAAAAGAGGCACAGGAGCTTTTGTTGAAAAGTAAAGAAGAGGCGGTAAAAATAAAAGAAGAAATTTCTATAAAGGTGGAAAACTTCAAAAAAACATCGGAAGAGGACACTGATAGAAGGCAAGAGAGGATAAAAAAAGTTGAGGAAATGATGGACACAAAAGAAAAATCTCTTTTAAAAAAAGAGGAAAGACTTAAGGATTTAAGGCTTAGGGTTGCATCAGAACAAGAGGAGTCTCAAAGCAGACAAGAAGCAATAAAAAGAATAGAAAAAAAACACATTGAGGATCTTTCAAAAAAAGCGGGAAAGACGGTAGAGAAACAAAAAGAAGAAATTCTCGCGAGATATAGAATTGATTTAGAAAACGAGGGGGACGAGAGGCTTGCAAAACAAGAAGAGTTTTTAAAAGAGGACGCGCAAAAAATCGCACAAAACATTTTGATAAACGTTATTCAAAGAATTTCATCTCCAACATCAGTTGAGTCAAAATCGGTAAACATCATTGTTCCAAAAGATTTTATAAAAGGAAAGATTGTTGGAAAAAACGGAAAAAACATTGAAGCTTTTGAGGAACAGTTGGATGTTGCGGTTATTTTTAACGACCTACCAAACACAATAAGCGTATCAGCGTTTAACTTGGTTACAAGAAGAATAGCTCAGGTTGCGATAGAAAAATTAATAGCATTTCCTAACGAAATAACAAAAGATGTTATTTTAAGGGCTATAAAAGATGCCGGAACAGATGTTGACAAGGAGTTATATGGAATTGGAAAATCAGCTCTTGAAAGATTAAAAATAAATCCGGAAAAAATAGACAAAGAGTTGACTCGCATTATCGGAAGATTGGCTTACAGAACGAGTTATGGACAAAACATCATGAGGCATTCTCTTGAGGTTGGTTGGGTGGCTGTGATGCTTGGAAGCGAAATCGGTTTAAACGTGGAACTGTGTAAAATAAGCGGATTTTTACATGATTTAGGAAAAGCTATTGATCAAGAACCGGGGGCAAAAGATGCTCATGACAGGCTTACAAAAGAATTAATGGAAAAATATGGTTTCTCGGATGAGGAGGTAAATGCGGCGTGGGCGCATCACGACGCTGAAAAACAAAAATCACCGGAAGCATTGATGGTAAAAGCGGCCGACGCAGTTTCAGCTGGAAGACCGGGAGCAAGACAAGAATCAAGGTACAGTTATTCAGACAGAATTCAGCAGATAGATGAAACAATCAAAGGTTTCAGTGAGATCCAAAAATCATTCATAATGTCGGCAGGAAGAGATATCAGGGCTTTCGTGGATCCGGACAAAACAAAAGATGAGGGAATGATGGAAGTTGCAAAAAACCTTGCAAGGAAAATAGAAGAAAATGTTGTATATCCGGGGAAAATAAGAGTTAATGTAATTAGAAAAATGGAAAAAACAGATGTAGCTTCTCCAACAAAATAATAAAACCAAAATGTCAGAAGAAGAAAAAAAAGAAGGCTCGAAAATCTTGGATAAAGTTTTGATGGGAGCAATAATAGGTGGAGCGATAGGTTCGGTTTTAGGGGCATCTATTGCGCCAAAAAAAGGATCTGAAACAAGAAAAGATCTTGGAAAAATCGCATCAATTGCAAAGGAAAAATCTTTCACGTTTTTTCATAAAATCACCCATCTTTTTAGAAAAAAATAGAAACAAATGAAAATATTTAAAAAAATCATTCTGTCTGTTTTGGTTGGTACCATTTCCGGAATGTTTTTTGCGGCGGCCGTTTTAGGTGCGAGAATTTATTTGGACGGGAAGCTCCCAAGAGGAACCGTTATTTCTGGTGTGAGAGTAGGTTTTTTAACAAAAGAATCTGCCGAAAAACTTCTTTTTGCGGCGGAAGAATCCTTTTTAAACAAAGAGATAACGATTTCTGTAAAAGAAAAAACGGCAGTAAGTACAATGAAAAACCTCGGGATTGAGTTTGCCACAAAAGAAACCATTGAAGATTTAAAAACGATAGATTCTAAAGATAAAATATTTCCGGATTTTTCAACCAAAGGAGAGACAAAAAATTTAATTGTAAAAATAGACGTAAAAAAATTAATAAAAGAATTAGATGATAAATTGAAAATAAAAGAATTCTACCCAAAATCCGCAATATTCTATGTTGACGAAAAAAAGAATTTATTAATAAAAGAGGGGGAGGCCGGATATGTGATCAAGGAGGAAAAACTAATCAAGGAAATAAATCAACATGCTGAAATTTTGACAGCTGGTGATTTGAAGATAGAAATTTCACCCGCACCTCCGGAAAAAAATAAAGAAGATTTGGAAAAAGAAAGACCGGAAATGATAAATAAATTATCAAACACTATAACTTTAAATGATCCCGTATATCGAGATAATTGGTACTTAAAGCCATTAAAAAGGTTGGACTGGGTTGAGTTTGAGTGGAGAGAAAAAAGCGAAGATGCTGAAAATTTTATTGCAGTAACAATAAAAAAAGAAAAATTAAATGAATTTTTGGACGCGGAAGTTTCAAAATGGCTGGACGTAAAACCGGACGATGTAAACATTTCAACAAACGAAAAAGGGGAAGTCGTGATTACAGGAGTTGGAAAAGACGGCATGAAAATTCAAAGAGAAAAACTTTTGGAGGATTTTGAAAAGGCCGTAAATGAAACAAAAAATGAAATTGAAATTCCAATAGAAAAAATAGTGCCAAAAATAACTGTTTCAGAAGACCTGCAGAAATTAGGAATAAAAGAACGGCTTAGCGTAGGACATACTTCGTATTATGGTTCTCCGATAAACAGGCAACATAATATAAAAACAGGTGCAGAAAAATTTAACGGAAAAATTGTAAAACCGGAAGAAACGTTTTCTTTCAACAAAAATCTTGGAAAAGTTGACGGCACAACAGGATATAGAAAAGAATTGGTTATAAAACCGGAAGGAACAATCCCAGAATTTGGCGGAGGGATTTGTCAGGTCTCAACAACAATGTACAGAGCCATTCTTTTTGCCGGTTTGCCGGTCGTTGAAAGAAACGAGCACACATACGCGGTTTCTTATTATTCTCAGGTGTTAGGCCACGGTCTTGACGCCACAATCTATCTTGGCGGCGCGGATTTGAAGTTTTTAAACGACACCAAAAATTCTATTTTAATTCAGACCTACGTCGACAAGGACAATGAACTTTATTTTATTTTTTATGGGACTTCAGACGGAAGATCCGTGGAAATGAAAGGGCCGGAAATTTCAGGATACAAATATCCGGGCGAAACGGTTTATGAGACAACACAAGATTTGCCAAAAGGAGAAACGAAACAGGTTGAAAAGGCGCATACGGGCTTCGACGTTTTGTGGAAAAGAATTTTAACGTTTAAAGATGGAACAAAAAAAGAAGAAGAAATAAGAACTCACTACAAAGCGGTTCCAAACAAAATTCTTGTTGGAGATGCGGGAAACTCGAAAGACTCTTCAATCGTTCAATAAGGAAAAGAACTTTTAAGCTTTTTCTTTTGCCGCGATTGCCTTTTTGACTTTTCTTAAATAGTTTTTTGCTTCGGCGTTTTCCGGTTCGATTTCAAGAATCTTTTTCAAAGCATTCATAGACTCTTCGTGATTTTCAGCGTCCATTTGTAAATCCGCAATTAAAAACAAAAAATCTATATTTTGGCTGTCCATTTCATTCGCTTTATTTGCGGCAACAATCGCATTCGAAAGTTGATTTAAACTCCTGTAAACCTGCGCAAGACTGATAAATCTTTGAGGACGGGAAGAGTCCAAAACAACGGCTCTTTGATAAGCTTCTTTTGCCGCTTCAAATTCCTGTTGTTGATAAAGAGCAAGTCCCAAATTACTGTAATGAACAGCGTCATTTGTAAGTTCTCCAAGTTGTTTGAAAAGCGCCGCCGCCGCCGCATACATTTGTTTTTGCATATAAAGCATTGCGAGTTTTTGCTGGGCTTCGATATTTGCAGGATCAATCGCCATGGCTTGCACAAGGAGTTTTATCGCCTCTTCTTCCTCCCCCACTTTCAGTTTTATGTCTGCTTTTTCGCACAAAATAGAAATCTCGGACTTCTCTTGTTTTGAAAGTTTTTTATTTTCATCAATATCAAGAGGTTCTTCGTCTATAAGAGATTTTTTCTCAGGAGGAGGTGTGTTTTTTTTGATATTCAAGGCATAAACTCTGTGTGCAAAAACTCCTATAAAAACAGAAACACTCAAGAATAATAAAAGATAAGTCAGCATAGTTTTATTTTAAAGAAAGCATTAAATTTTCCAAAACCAGTTTTAAATTTACATTTTTTTTGATCAAAGTCATAGCTTCATCGATTTTCAAAACAGTGTCTATGTGTTCCTCGGCATCTTGTCCGTCCAAAATTTTACTTCTCAAAACATTATACAAAATACTGACAAAAGTTTCGAGTTTGCCTTCGTCCTCGGCAAATTCATTAACATAAGAAAATCTGTCCGTGATATTTCTGTGTTCCAAAAAAAACATTACGTCGTTGTAAACCTTAATATAATTTGCCAATTCGCTCGGATTTTCCATAAGATTTACGGCCTTTCCGGTTTTTCCAAGAGAAAAAAGACTGACTTTTTTTATCGTTTCTTCGTCATTTTCGGGATAAAGTTCGCGAAGCTTCTTTTCGAGATAACCCGCAGACACAGCCGCAAAATTAACGACTCTAACTCTTGAAACAACGGTAGGTAAAACAGCTCTGATATTGTTTGTAGTCAAAATAAAAATCGTGCGCTGAGGTGGTTCCTCAAGCACTTTAAGAAAGCTATTCGCGGCGGCAACAGTCATTCTTTCGACCGTTTGTATAAGAAAGATTTTATAATTTGCCTGACATGTCATGTTGCATCTTTCGATGATTTTACGAATATCATCAATCCCAATGGACTCTTTGTCGTCGATCATCTCAATAGTGTCCAAGTGTACGCCTTTTTCAACCTGCAGACACGTCGGACAAGCATGACAAAAATCGTTTGAACACTGAAGAATTCCAGCCATCTTTTTTGCCACAGTATTTTTCCCGACGCTGTTTGGTCCCGCCAAAAGATATGCGTGAAAAATACTTCCATTCAAAATATCGGACTCAATCATTTTGAGCTGTTTTTCGTGCCCGATTATTGACCAATTATATTTCATAAGCCCTTTTTACAGTTTCTCCCAAACCTTTTCCTGCCTTACCAAAAGCTTTTTTGAGTCTTCCGGATGCGCCATAATTTCTTTCACAAATTTTTCCAGACGCACATTGTTTTGAGAACCTTTCACCAAAATTATATCCTCCTTTTCAATTTTTTTCTTGAAAAAATCAGCCGCCTCAAGCGCCGTATTAAAATAAAAGACGGATTTCTCGTCCATGCCTTTTCCAAGCGCAATTTCCCCGATTAATTTTGCATTTCCACCAACAGTTATAAGCATGTCCGCGCTCTCTTTTGTTTCCGCTCCAATCATTTCATGCAAAGTTTTTGCATCGTCTCCAAGTTCATTCATATTTCCCAAAACAGCAATTCTTCGATGTGGCTTTTCGCCCTTGGCCAAGCCGGTGTCCACTTCTTTCCCTAAATCTTTCAAAACCTTAAGAGCTTCTTTCACAACTTCCGGCGAAGCATTATATGAACCATCCAAAATAGTCGATCCGTTTATTCCTTCAATTACATTCATTCTTCCGGGCGGAAGCCTGAATTTAGTCAAAGTGTTCAATGCATTTTGCAAAGGAATTCCAAAAAGATCCGCGCAAATTATCGCAGGAGTAAGCACATAAGATTGATATCCACCGACGACTGGAGCTGAAACCTGCATTTTTATGTCATGATGGGTAATCATAAAATTAACACCTTCAAGAGAAGTTTTTGGCGAAGAAATAAGATAATCCGCCTCCTCATTTTTCCCAAAAGTAATAACGCCTTTTTTCGGAAAGTTTTTTGCGAAATCATACAAAAGAGGGGTGTCAGTATTCAAAATTAATTTCCCATTTGCCTTTAGTGCGTGCGCAATTTTTGATTTTTCACTAAAAATCGCTTCTATATTTTCAAATTGTCCTTCGTCCAAGTGCACAGGATAAATATTTGTCATTATGGCGACATCAGGCTTTGCGACAGATGTCAAAAAATCCATATCGTTTGGCTTATCTACGCCATATTCCAAAAGCAAAATTTCACTGTAATCCCTGAAAAGAGAATTAAATGCGGCCTTAAGCAAAAGCCAAGACCACGTCAATGCAGAAGAAAATCCACTTGGAATATCCAAAATTGTGAGCAAAAGTCCGAATTCGGAATTCATGCTTTTGTCATTTTTCCTTACTTTGAATTGTGTGTTTAAAACTGCAAAAATCGCATCTTTAGTGCTGGTTTTTCCGGCTGATCCGGTTACAGCAACCACTTTTCCTTTAAACTTTTTCATCCTGTCGATGGCAAGCCTTTTTAGGACGAGAAGTACTATTTTTTTCAAAAAATTTTTCATAAAAAGAACGCAATATAATTGCGCAAAGATACTACCACATCAAGCCAAAAAACGCGAGAGATTCTGGTTGGATCAAAGATCATCATAAATTGCATGAACACCTACGCTGTGAAACAACACGGATTCCTTATCAATAACCGTAAAAATCAACCGATATTTCATGTCTACGGAAATACTCCAAGCTCCGTCAAGCCTACCCCTAAGCTTATAAAGCCTAAGAGAAGGATGAAAGGGATTTTCCTTTAAAATCAATTCTTTTTTAAGGACTTTTCTCTTTATCTCAGCGGGCAAAGCCTCGAATTGTTTCGCGAAAGTATTATAATAATGAATTTTTCTTATTCGCATTTTTGGCCATTAATTCAGATAAACTGGAGACAACTTTGGTTTTCCCGGCCATATAAGCCGCCTCAGACTCCTTGACTATCTCCACCAACTCGTCCTCGGAAATCATATTTTTTTCAAAATCCGCAAGATACACTACGTAAGCACTTACGGTTTTTCCAGCTTTTTTAGCCCTTTTTTCAAGTTCGACTTTTTTTTCGGCGGGTAAAGAAATGCTCAAGATTGATCTCATTATTAATTTGATTACATTATCTTACAGAAAAATAAATCTCCAAAAATTTCTGTATTACAACTGTATTACGGTTTTTCAATAAGGTCAACGTATAAACAAAAAACACACATAAAATAATGCAAAAAAAGTATTGTCGAAAAAACAACAACACGATAAAATACCCTCACATTTAACCCTCCAAATATGAAAAAAATAAAAACATTTTTGGCATCGGCCTTAATTCTCTCTTCCTTAACAGCCTGTGCGCCGCAAATAGAAACAGAAACAGAAAAAGAAATAATTTTACCGACTAACCCACCAGCAACAATGCAAACAAAACCTGAAAAGGGCGACACGATCGCAATCTTGACTACAAATATGGGAGAAATAAAAGTCCTTCTTTACACAAAAGATGTTCCTGAAACTGCAAAAAATTTCGCAGAACTCGCAAAAGCAAAAAAATACGACGATACGATTTTCCACAGAGTAATCAACAATTTCATGATTCAAGGAGGAGATTTTGAAAACAGAAACGGAACCGGCGGATACACGTATAAAGGAGAAGGCACAACTCTAAAAGACGAAATAAACCCTAATTTAAGCCACGTTCGAGGTGCAATTTCTATGGCAAATTCCGGTGCACATACAAATAGTGCCGCAAGCCAATTTTTCATCGTACAAAATCCATCAGGAACAAAATTTCTTGACGGCGACTATGCTATTTTCGGCTATGCTTACGAAGGAATGGACGTTGTAGACAAAATTGCAGAAGTCAAAACAAACGCGATGGACAAGCCATTGAAAGACGTCGTTCTTGAAAAAGTGGAAATAAAAACACAAGAATAAATCCTCACACAAAAAATCGCACAACAAAAAAGCCCCACTTTCCAGAGGGGCTTTTTAATTTCACCGTTTATTTCGCAACGAAACTATTTCATAGCTTCCTCCACAATTTTTTTGAAAACTGCAGGTTCTTTTATTGCTAAATCAGCAAGCATTTTGCGGTTTACAACGATGCCTTTTAGCGTCATTGCCGCGATAAGTCTGCTATATGTGACCCCAAGATCTCTACATGCTATGTTGATTCTTGCGATCCAAAGCCTGCGGAAATCTCGTTTTCTGCGCTTCCTGTCGGTATAGCTGTGTATGCCGGCTTTCATCATCGCATTTTTGGCCCAAGTGAAGATTGCACTTCTTTGGCCACGGAAACCTTTGGCTTTGTTCACCATTGACTGGTGCCTACGGTGGGCTGTTACGCCTCTTTTTACTCTGGTCATGATATAAACTTAAGAAATATAATTTGTAATTGAACGAATTTCTTTTATTTGCCTTGTGTCTTCAACTTCCCTGGCAAAATAAACGCAAAAGATTTGCGTTGTGTGTGATTGATAGGCATTCCTGATGGATAAAGCTTTTTTTGTCTTTTTGATTTATCGGCAAGAAGATGTTTCTTAGCTGATTTATCAAATGTAGCTGTTCCACTTTTTCTTATTTTTAAGCGTTTTTTTAGTCCGCTATGGCTTTTCTGCTTCATATTTACGATTTATTAGGTGTTAGAATCATTATTAACATATTTCCTTGGCTTTTTGGCGACATATCGATTGTGGCAACGTCCTTCACTGACTCGTAAAACTTTCTTAGTTTATCGATTCCGAGGTCTTTATACATAGACTCTCTTCCTCTAAAAATCAATGTGACTTTTACGCTATTCCCTTCTTCAAGGAACCCTTTTGCCTGTTTCGCCTTTACTTCAATGTCGTGATCTCCGGTCTTAAACCCGAGGCGAACTCCTTTTATCTCAGCCTTTTTTTGCATTTTTTTGTGCTTCGTGTCAACTTTTCTCTGATGATATTGGTATTTCCCGTAATCAAGAATTTTACATACCGGCGGATTTGCATTTGGAGCCACTTCAGCGAGATCCATTTCAAGCGCTTTGGCCATTTCAAGTGCCTTATCAAAAGCGACAATCCCGAGCTGTTCGCCCTCTGCACCGATTAATCTTACCGTCGGTGAGCGAATGCCCCTGTTTATGCGTAAATCTTTAGCGATATAATTATCATAAAGAAATAAAATGCTTTTCGCTTAGAAAAAAGCTCTTGGATATTACGAGAACTAAGCCGTAATGTCAAGCGAAGTTAGCCTTATTTCCCCGTTCTCTGAAGAATTAGCATGACTGAGAAAATAGCATCTCTGACTTCCCGTGAAATTTCGTCCGTCCCCTCGTCAATATTTTCTTTTTTACGAGTTGTGCTGAATGCACCTAAAAATTTCGGACTTCTTCGCATGTCCTCCATGCATTCGCCGGTCAATAATTCCAAAAAAGCCTCGGGATCTTTTAATTCTCCCAAAACACGCGCGACTTCTTGGGGGTGATTGGCCAAAAGAGCAGGTAAAAAGCGATATCTTACAGTGTCATCAAGCATCTTTCTTGCCAAGGGGCCGGTAGCTTTCCAAAGATTCATTTTTGCTGGGTAATCAATGTTTCCAGGCCTGTATCCGTTTTCACCGGCCATAAGCATAAAAGCATCCCACCAACTACAAAGCGATTCTCTGGTAGCTTGAGATGGAAGAACCTCCATTTCCTTTAACCATCTGGAAAATGGATATTCTTGTGCGGTCGACTCCAATTTTTCTGTTTTTTCAGGATCGGCAAAAGCGGAAGGCGTCATCTGAATTTCAAGACCGTCTACTAACAATTTAAGTCCATCCCCGCCACCTTTTTCGATTATTCTACGCAACACTAATAAAAATTCATCAGGTGAAAGCCCAGCAAGAGCCTCGCCGATATCCTTAATCCTTACAATATTTCCGCCGATTGTAAGCTCAAGATCTTCAATAGGACCGGGTTGTATGTCAGCAGTAGCCATATTTTTGTTAAGTTAAATGTTAAGAAAATATTATCAATCATTGTCCGAGGATTGTCAATAAATTACAACTGTCTTTCGAAAAACCTTGATTTTCGCTCAAGAATAAAGTAATATTAAGCTGTTGTAATTCCATGACAACACATAATGAAAAATTTGTTAAAAGCTTTTGGGGCGGACGATAAAGAATCGGAAATCTTTTTGAAACTGCTCGAATTGGGCGCACAGCCTGTCAGCGTGATAGCAAAACATTCCGGAATTCCACGTCCTTCCGCGTACGTTGTTTTGGAAAGATTAAAAAAACTCGGACTGATCGAAGAATTTCCGCGTCACGGAATTAAATATGTGAAATGTATAGCCGTTGATGAAATTGAAGACCTGATCAAACTCAAAGAAAAAAAATTAAATCAACTTTCACAAATACTTTCCGAAACAAAACCCAAACTTTTGGCATTGGAAAACAAATTATCTTCCACTCCGCTTGTAAAATTTTATCAGGGAAAATTGGAGATAATGAAAATGTATGAGGAAATTCTGAAGACCGGTGATTTCTGCGCCTTATTCAATCCGAAATTGGTCAAAAAAATGATGCCGGAATATCATTTTAAAATAGGGGAAATTATCAAAGAAAAAAAATGGCACGTGAAAGAATTGCTTGTTCATTGCAATGAAGCTTTTGAATATAAAAAATTATTCAATTCGCGTTTGCACGAAATAAAAATTCTTCCAAAAAAAATGCTTTTTAAGTCCGACACAATCATAAAAAACGGCATTATTTACATGATCTCTTACGGAGAAGAAGATCTCACGGGAACGGAAATTTTAAATGATTCGCTCGCCGCAACCCAAAAAGTCATATTTGATAACCTCTGGGGTAAAAAGTAATACTTTAAGCATACATAAAAATCCTTCTTATCAAAGGATTCGTATGTGTCACCCCGGTAGGCTGTAATTAAACAACACCATGGATTCTGCTTATATACTAGCAAATTTCGATTTTTTTGACAAGATTTCATGACGAAAAAAGTGTTGTTGGATTTCCAACGACAGGGATATACTCGTGACATGAAAAAAGTAGTAATTCTCGGATCAACAGGTTCTCTTGGCACACAAACTTTAGATGTTTTAAAAAAATATCCGAAAGATTTCAAAGTTATCGCACTTGCCTGCAATCAAAATGAAAAACTCATAAATTCACAGGCAAAAAAATTCAACGTGCCAAAAGAAAATATTTTTATCGCCGCAAAACATTCTGCAAAAAATCTACTAAAAATAGCCTCTCTAAAAGACGCTGACATCATCGTAAATGTTCTTTCTGGAGTTGCAGGCGTTTTACCGACAATCACTGCGCTAAAGGCCAAAAAAATCCTTCTGCTTGGTAACAAGGAATCACTTGTAGCGGACGGAGACAAAGTCATAAAACTTGCAAAAAATGCAAAATTAATTCCACTCGATTCTGAACATAATTCAATTCATGAAATTATAAAAAAATTCCCGAATAAAAAAATAAAAAATATTTTTCTTTCATGTTCCGGCGGACCTTTTTGGGGCAAAAATGAAAAAGAACTCGAAAACTTAACTCCCGAAAAAGCGCTTGCACATCCCAAATGGGACATGGGCGCAAAAATTTCAGTCGAATCTGCAACCTTGATAAACAAAGGACTCGAAATCCTCGAAGCATATTATTTATTCAATTTTCCATTATCAAAAATTCATGCATTTATAAATCCGCAGTGTCTAATCCACGCCATCGTCGAATTTGAAAAAGAATCTTACGCATACGTTTCAAAACCCGACATGCGCGAACATATCGAAAATGCATTTTTGGAAACAATAAATAAAACAAAAAAACGCATCATAAAAAAAATTCCACGCAAATATTACGAAAACGAAATCATAAAAAATCCGCAAACACTTGCGCTAAAAGGAATTTCGATAGTCCTCTCTCATTTCAAAAAACGCAAAATGAAATCTTTTCTCTTGCTCGAAGAAAAAACAATTCAAGAATTTTTGAAAAACAAAATAAAATTTACGCAGATTCTTGCAAAACTTTCTCGCAAGCGCGTTGTATAGCCTTAACCAAACCATCAATGTCAAAAGGCTTCTCAATAACTTCATTTGGAGTTCCTTCCGCGGCAACCGCTTGAGTTTTACTTAAATTTTCCCACATTTTTCCCGTCATAAAAACAACCGGAACATCTATAAGCAAGCCCTCTTTCCCTGCAGTACTAGCCATTTGAGTCCCTTCCATCCCAGGCATATTTACATCGGTCAAAAGAAGCGCAAGGCGACCCTGTAGCGCTCTTATTGCCTCAAGTCCGGGGATCCCACCTTCTTTTGTTTGAGTTCGAATACCAAGCCTCGCGATAATTCTAGCGGAAAGTTTTGCCATTTGTGGATCATCATCGACAACCAACGCAATCGCAGTTGTTTTATCTAGGTCTCTTTTTTTCAACAATCTCTCAAAAGGTGTTGCTTCTGTCATAAACTTATAATTAAAAATTCACAAGCGTCACACTCTAACATTAAAAAAGCATTTAGTCAACCCTTGTGCTTGCGTTTTTAGATAACAAGTGTCAAAATCGCCAAGCATGAACTACGCAATAATACTCGCCGCAGGAAAATCAGAGAGATTTAGTGGCGCAAAATCAGAAGATAAATTGTTGCTTCCGGTCGACGGTAAGCCAATAATTTATTATACCCTTACCTCTTTAAACGACCATCCGGAGATAAATGAAATCGTCGTAGTTGCAAGCAAACAAAACAAATCAAAAATTGAAAAAACTTTGAATTTATACAAATTTTTCAAAATTAAAAAAGTGGTTTTAGGCGGAGCCACACGCCAAGATTCCGTACAAAAAGGATTCGAAGCAATTGAAAAAATAAACAAAAAAACTCTTTCAAAAAACGACATAATTCTTGTCCACAATGGCGCAAATCCGCTCCCCTCTTTGAAAGAAATTTCTGAAGTTATCAAAAAATCAAAAATCTCAGGCGCGGCTATCTGTGGCCACAAAGTGACATCAACTATAAAAGAAATAAACGCAACTCACGTAATAAAAACTCACGATAGAAATAAATTTTTTGCGGCGCAAACTCCGCAATCCGCAACTTATGAAATTTTCAAAAAAGCACTCGCAAATGCACAAAAGAAAAAAATAAATGCAACTGACGAAGCCATGATGTTCGAGGCAATAGGCCAAAAAACAGCTTACGTTCTTTCGCACGATCACAATTTTAAAATCACAACAAACGCGGATTACCAAAAATTAAAATCAATTTTGGGAGAAAAACCGGAAGACTTTATTGTCGGGATCGGACAGGACAGTCATGAGTTTGAGGCCTCCAAGAGCGCAAAAACTTGCCTCGTTCTCGGCGGCGTAAAAATTTCATCGGAACCAAAACTAAAAGCAAATTCCGACGGCGACATAATTCTTCACGCACTTTTTAATGCAATTTCTCAAGCTCTCGGAGAAAAATCTCTTGGTTTTTATGCAGATGAAAAAGTAAAAGAAGGAATAAAAGACAGCAAAAAATACATCGAAATAATTCTCAAAAAAGCGCACAAACAAGGCTACAAATTAAACAACGTCGGACTGATGCTCGAATGTTCCCACCCAAAAATCGATCCGATTTCACACGAAATAAAAACATCCCTAAGCAAAATTCTAGACCTTCCCTCGGCCAAAATCGGCATCACTGCCACCTCCGGCGAAGCCTTAACGCCCTTCGGCAAAGGCCAAGCAATTCAATGTTTTGCGATAGTTTCCCTCGTGAAATAAATCTATTTATTGAGCGATAACTTCTACTAAATCTGCAAGATTGGACCCTTCGATTGGAGCCCTGATGTATATTAAATTTTTGATTTTGATAGTGATTTGTTCCCAAGTTTTATCAATCCCCAATTTTGATTGAGCAAAAGTTTCGTTGTTAAAACAAAACCGTTGACTAGAATCATCATTTACAACTTTAGGCATTTTTGCGGCAGACTCTATGTCCGGAGTAAAACATGTCGGAAGGCCCACCTGAAGTGTTGAACTAGAATCTCTATATTCCCCAGATATTTGAGTTTCTCCCTCAAAAATAACCTTCAAATTATCGTTTGCAATAGCCCCGAAATCGGCATCAAATGGCCCAAAACTCTTTACCGTCAAATCCCCGACCTTAAGTCCTACTTTCAAATCTCCAACTTCAAATTCATTGAAAGTCAAAAGATCATCAGGCTTCATAGTGTCATCATATTTTTTGTATTCCCTGTTGCTGGATTTATAATCCTGCACTGCTTTTGCACGATAGCTTAATTCGGCCATGTCCGAGCGATTGAAATCCATATTTATATCGAAGCCATAACCGCTGTAATTAGGCAAAATACACAAATTATCCGCAACATAAAGATATTTAAAGAACCATTCATCTCCCCACATAGAATCAATGCCGTCAAACTCAAGTCCGCATCCTGTAAAAGCCCTTTCTCCCCCACCGGCATACAAAGTATCTACATCAAAAAACACATTTGTAACTATTTTTAATGCTTCCGCATAATTTATCGGACTATTAGGCCGAAAAGTCCTATCGGGATATCCGCTTATTATTCCCAAGCCATCCGCCGCATTCACGTATGGATAATACCAAGAATCCCAGTCTTCAAGAGGAATGTCCTTGTAATCGGCATTTGAACCACTGTCCATAGCAGGTTGTCCGGGAATTCCCGCAGTTTCAAGCATAATTTTCAAAAATTCAGCTCGCGTTATTTGTTGACCGGGCCTGAAAGTCCCATCGGAATATCCCTCAACAACGCCATTTTTCTGCATCCAATCAATTGCAACAAAAGAAGGATCATTGCGAGAAACATCGCTAAAACTTGCAAATGCGCTCTGTGACACAAGCACAAAGGCCAAAACCAACGAAGCTAAAATCTTTTTCATAGATAAATGAGGTTATTTTCTATTAAAAACATCATACCTCAACCACACACAAAACAATACTTGACATTTCAAGAAAAGTCGTTCAAAATAACAACTCTTTAGGCAAATAATACCTTAAAATGAGCATGAACGTGTTTCAAAACAAGATTGTCAAAGGTGCCATACTTTTAAGCGCACTTACCTCGTGCGGCGCTCCACAAGTTCAAGAATCCGCCGATGAAATAACAATTCCTGCGGTTAGTGAAAAACAAATTCCGCTTACTGCAAAAGAAATTGCAAAACAAAGATCAGAATTAAAATTAAAAATTATAATCGCGCTTGATGGCCTTTTGGACGGATACAATAAACTTGCTCAAAAAACTTCTAAAATTCAACTCCGAGCTACGAATAAAGGATCTATCTCTCGTGCGGACGATGAAACACGCGCAAATAATTGTTCAGCTATTATGTCGGAGCAGAGAACAGTGGAGCTAAGGGAAAAACTTACCCAAATTCTTCGCGATGAAAATGGAAAAACCCCAGGATGTACGGCAAGAGACAGAACAGAAAGAGCCAGATGCATTGCAGATACGGTCATAGCGTCGGGCAAGGGGCCGGAATATTTGGAAACAGTAGTAGAATTAAGGGAAAGAGTGAGAGAAGCCATAAGATGCCTAGACGGAATTTTGGGAGAAGAATCTTCAAATTAAACCCTGTTTAGAAGTCATTTTCGTTGACTACTCAACCAAAAAGCCCCAAAATACAATCAGTTTTGTCAACGATTTCAAAAAATTCACACTAAAACATGAACATCACGGCTTACGCGAAGGTAAATCTTTGTCTAGACATACTCAAAAAAAACGCGAATGGATACCACGAAATAAGCACGATTTTTCATGAAATAAAAAATTTCAAAGATATCCTCGAAATCAATAAAATAAAACTAAAAGACGACGTGTCAATAGCGCACGACCTCAAAAAAACGCCTGTTCAAAAAGGAAAAATAGAGATAAAACTTTCAGAAAATCTCGCAAAAAAGGCTTTGGATTTGTTCAAAAAAACATTCAAAATAAAGGACTTTATTTCTATAAAAATTCACAAAAATATCCCGATTTCATCGGGTCTTGGAGGCGCATCTTCGGACGCCGCGGCGGTTTTGAAAGGATTAAGTCAGCTTTATAAATTAAATCTTTCCGAAAAACGTTTATTGTTTCTTGCAGAAAAATTGGGCATGGACGTGCCATTTTTCATAGTTGGAGGTACGGCGCTTGGCACTCATTTCGGCGAAAAAATCACAAAACTTCCGGAAATAAAAAATCTGGAAATAAAAATTTTCCCAAAATCTTCTACTCAAAAGGAAAAAACCAAAGACGCCTACGAAAATCTCGATCTTTCAAAATGCGGCAAGAACAAGGCAAAAACAGAGCTTCTTTTGAAAGAAATAAAAGCCGGCGACAAAAAACTTACTCTAGAAAATCTCCACAATGATTTCGAAACTTCTCTAGAAATTCCACTTCAAAAAAACACACATCTTTCAGGTGCGGGCCCCTCGGTTTTTATTTGTATGTAAAGCCACAAACACCTCTGGCAAAACCACCTCGAAAATGGTATAATATCAAGATGTGTTCAAATAAAAACAAACAATGTTTAAAGAAAAAAATTTAATATTTCGCGAAACACCCGACTCAGGTAAAGAAAAAACTCCTCCAAAGGAGGGGACAAATCTCGGCTCACTCGCAGATCAAATTGGCGGAGCCTTGTTGAAGAATCCTTTTGTAAAAGCAAATGTCGCTTTGGGCAAAATGGTGGTTGAAAAAACAGGACAAAAAGCACAAGAAATAAAAGCAAAAGTAGGAGAAACAAAAGAAAACCTAAAGACAACAGGAAGGGTTGTTCAAGCGGGCCTTGAGCTTATTAAAAAAGTAAAAAATTTAGAAAATGGGATGTTTTTATTTTCGATAAACAAAGCAGAGAAAAAAGCTTTACTCATGGAGGTTTTGACAGGAGCCACTATACAGAAAGAAGCTCTAAAAAAAGCCAAAGAAGGTTATTCTTTTTCCGGATATATGGACATGGGTTTAAATTGTGCATGGATAGACAAGGATGGCAAAATAATAAAAGAGCCAAATCCTGCTTTTTCGGATCCCATGATTAGTAATAAATTAAGAGATCCCGCAAAAATAATTCTAGAAAAAGAAAAGACAACACTTGAAGAAAAAATACAAAAAGATTTTAGAGAAATAATCTCTAAATTATTAGAACAAGGACTTATCGGCTACGGCTTCAATGAAATAAACATACAGCAAACGGATTTAGGTCGCGAGATTAGATATATTCTTCAATCAAGGCACGAAGGTACAACCTTGGAATATGGTTACGCATATACGTTCAGGGTTGATGAAAAAGGAATAACTTTTATCCCCGCATTATCAATAAAAAATGAAGTATTAAATGATGTAACATATTCAATCGAGGATTATGACGAGAATTTAAATCTAAAAACCGGAAATTTAGCCACTGGAGCTTTGCAAGGAAGCCCACAAGAATTTTTGCAGGAAAAATATCAAAGCCCAGCTCAAGAATTAGACGCGATAGCCGCACAGATTCCGGAAATGGCAGAAGTACACGAAAAGACAAAAATACTTTTGGAAGAAATGCAAAGAATAGACAACTCGCCAATCTCAAAAGATGAAAAAAGAAAAAAAATGGGAGAAAGGATGGATAAATGGGATAAAGAAGGAGCAAAAGCTAGATTTATTAAACTTAAGGATGACCACGAAAACAATCCGAAAAAATCCAAAGAAGATTCCTTGTTAAATGAATACTCAGATAAGGTAGAAGATTTAGTCCGCTACTATTTTGAAAAGAATATGGAAAAATCACAGCCACCTGAAGAAGGAACAGAAACAGAAAAAACATTCGAAGTCGAAGACAATCTAAACCCTTAGAAGTCCCCTCTGCCCTTCATTGCCCTCATAAGAGTAATTTCATCGGCATATTCAACATCTCCGCCGACAGGAAGTCCTCGCGCTATTCTAGTCACTTTCACGTCAAAGCCAATCAACGCTTTTTGAATATAAAGAGCGGTCGCCTCGCCCTCAAGACTTGGATTTGTAGCCAAAATCACTTCGTTGATTTTAGGTCCTTTTTCTCCAGAAACATCCGCACCGTCCTCAATTCTTTTTACTAGTTCCAAAATTTTCAATTGATCCGGCCCGATGCCGTCCACAGGTGAAAGTCGTCCATGCAAAACATGGTAAACTCCGCTGAACTCTGCCGTTTTCTCGATTGCAACCGCGTCCAAAATTTCTTCAACTACACAAATCAAAGATTTATCGCGACTTGGATTATCGCAAACATAACACGGATTTCTCTCAGCAATATTCCAGCACGTTTCACAAAAAACAATATCATCCTTAAGTCCGGTTACGGCTTGTCCAAGCGACACAATCTTATCTCTCGGCGAACGCAAAAGATGCATCGCAAGCCTCTGCGCAGACTTTGGCCCTACTCCAGGAAGTCTTGAAAATTCCTCAATAAGAGTCCTGATTGATTTCGGTAAAAAATTTGTCATCGCCGCAATTCTAAAAACCTTCGAGCTTTATAACAACCTTTCCTTTGCAAAAAGGCCAAACGCGACTTGACCAAACAGCCTAAAAGCGGTATAATTTAGCTTCAGAAAACTAAACAAATATGGGAGATTTAAAACTTATACAGGGCGGAGCAGATGATCCGGAAAACAAAGAAAAGCCTTCATTGGTGGACTCAAAACGTAAAGGGCTTACAGACGAAGAAGAAAGACTTCTTCTGTTAAGAGCGAAAATAGTGCCAAAAAGGACAGAAATGCCGGAATTTGCAAAATCAAAGGCAGGAGTAATCAAACCCGGAGAAGAAGGGCTTCCTGAAATAGTAACTCTAGAGTCCCTAACTAGAAGAGCGATGGAGCAGGCTCTTTCACGACAAAAAAAGAATTCTTAAGGAATAATTATTTCCCGCACATCTTCACAAAATATTGATGAACCTCCAAGTCGTCGGTTAATTCAGGATGAAATGTCGTGACGAGCATATTTTTTTCTCGCGCCATAATGATTTCGTCTTTATATTTGGCCAAAATCTTCACGCCTTTCCCGACTTCCAAAATTTTTGGTGCGCGTATAAAAATCGCTGGAATGCGACAAAGTCGCACGGTATTCTTTTTTAAAACATCGGTTTCTTCAGTACTTTTTTTAGTGCTTAAATCAAATTCCACCTGTGTTTCAAAACTGTCGAGCTGTCTTCCGTAAGCGTTTCTTTCAACAGTAATATCCATCAAATTCAAACTGTCAGCATTTTCTTTTCCGACGATTTTTTTTGAAAGTAAAATCGCGCCCGCGCAAGTTCCCCACACAGCCATGCCTTTTTTCACGCGCTTGATTATCTCATCTCTAAGCCCAAATCTTCGAAGTAATTTTCCGATAGTTGTGCTTTCTCCGCCGGGGAGAATAAGCCCTTTAACATCCTTCAAATCTTCACTTTTTTTTACCAAAACCGCTTCAACATTTTTTAGTTTTTTAAGCATCTCCAAATGTTCCTCGACAGATCCCTGAATATCCAAAATTCCGATTTTCATAACTATTTTAGAAAAATTTTAAGAAAATTTAACGATTATTTAATGTGAATGTGTTTATATCTTAATCAAATCCCAAGAAAAGTCCAACTTGCAAAAAACGCCAAAATAATATAACATTACTATATAAACACTAAAGATTTACTAAATATATTATATATGGCAACCGTATTCTTCAAAATAAATAACACACAGGAAAAGGAAGTAAAAACCCTTATGAAAGACGAAGGATACACAAATAAAGCGGAATTTTTTAGATTTCTTGTGAAATTCTACAAATACCACAAAACTCCCGAAGAAATTCGCTTCGAAAAAACAACACAAGAATTGGCGGAAATAATTGCAAAGTTGGACAAAAAAGGGAAATTAAAATCCCTGGCCGCGCAATTAAAAGATGTATAAATTCATAATTACAAATTTTTTCAAAAAACAATTAAAGCATCTTTCAAAAAAAGATGTGGAATTAAAAGAACACTTCAAAAAAGTTTTGATAAATTTCAGGAAAGAAGTGGCCGTTTCGATAGGAAACAGCGTTTACAAAATACGCATTCAAGGGCTTGGGAAGGGCAAATCCGGAGGATATCGTCTTTACATTTTTCTTCTGGAAATAAAAGGGATTTTATGCCCAATTTGCATCTATCCTAAAAACGAAAAAGAAAATCTTTCTTTAAAGGAATTAAACGACGCACTCGAAAGAACAAAAGAAGAATTAGTAAAACTTCTTTAAAGAATTTTAATCAAATTTATCGCAGGTCCTACTGCAAAAACAAAATTCAAAATCATCCAAAGCCATGCGATTTTAGTTTTGTAAAAGACGATTTGCAAAAGCGAATAAACCGCAAGAAATAACGCAGAAACAAAAAGCAAAACATAAAAAAGAACGGGCATCATCAAGGCATCGGTCGCAAATCCAAAAGACAAAATAACGAGTCCGATTCCTCATGCAATTCCAAATTTATCTCCATGAAAATATTTAACTTTCAGCAAATAAACGAGCGCCAAAATTGTCGGAACAATCATTATCGCATATCTCGTATAAGTTGAGACAGAAGGGAAAAACGAGAG
>Ga0172379_10001048_pt1 | contig 59501 bp, 64 predicted proteins | sample GrowelOW334metaG_FD_119756 | JGI IMG/M metagenome (GOLD analysis project Ga0172379, IMG submission 119756) | Groundwater microbial communities from an aquifer near a municipal landfill in Southern Ontario, Canada - Groundwater well OW334 metaG | ecosystem: Environmental > Aquatic > Deep... | reverse complement strand
CCTGGGACGTGGAGATCGTGGATTATCACTGATGGATGGAGGTATATCGTGAGCATTCGTGTGGAAGAGATCGAAAAGATGGATTTTTCCGATGTGGCGAATCTGCGCGCAGGTCGGTCTGCCCCCATTCACCCCGGCGAGATCTTGCTGGAAGACTTTCTGAAGCCGATGGGCATCACCCAGTACCGTCTAGCCAAGGAAATCGGCGTCCCGCAGCGCCGTATCGGGGAGATCGTGATGGGAAAGCGGGCCGTTACCCCGGATACCGGGCTGCGGCTGTCCCGGTTTTTCGGAATGAGCGACGGTTTCTGGGTGGGCCTGCAAACCGATTACGATCTCGCCGTGACGCGCCACGCCATGCAGGCAGTTCTCAATAAGATTCAACGATACGACGTTCATGCGGCGTAACGACCAGGATCCGCTGGTAACGACTCCGGCAGGTTGAGTTTGCCGCACTCTGTGGCAGGTGGACTGAAAGGCTATATTGCAGCGGGGGCGGACATTCCCGCCCAGTGTATCTGGAGGAGTAATATTAGTCAGAGGCGTGGGCCATCTGGTAAATTGCATAACTGATAGCCTATCAAAATTCACGATATAGGCCATGAATCCGGAAAACGATTTCAAGAGGTATTTTTGAAGCGGTAACGGGTTGATTCTGTGGGCGTCCGTGCCCCGAACTCATGGCCTCTCAAAAACGGTGGTTTTGTGCTGTCGCACAAGTCCCAAGGCATGTGACACGCATTGACAGTAAGGCGCTTTTGCATTACTGTGGGCGCATCATTACAAGCGACTGTGAGGACAGCATGACCACATTGACCGTTACCGCGCGGGGACAGGTGACTTTTAGAAAAGACGTGCTGCAACACCTCGGCATCAAGCCGGGAGAAAAGATCGAGCTGGATTTGCTGCCCGATGGCAGGGGCGTGCTCAAAGCAGCCCGGCAAACCGGAACGGTTGCCAGTTTTGTCGGCTTACTCGCGGGCCGAACAAAGAAAGTCGCCACCATTGAGGAAATCAACGTGGCGACCGCACAAGGCTGGGCCGGTAAAGAATGAAAATCGCTGTTGATACCAACGTACTTGTTCGTGCTGCTGTGGGCGACGACCCCGCACAAGCGAGCATTGCCGCCAAGGTCTTGACCGAAGCCGAGTTGATCGCGGTCGCGCTGCCGTGCCTGTGCGAATTTGTGTGGGTGCTGCTCAGGGTCTACGGCTTCCAACCATCCGACGCAGCCGCTGCGATCCGCGCTCTACTTGCCGCCACCAATGTGGAAGTGAATAGGCCGGCCGTAGAGGTTGGCCTATCGGTACTCGAAGCTGGCGGGGATTTTGCTGATGGCGTCATTGCCTATGAAGGAAATTGGCTCGGTGGAGAAACCTTCGTTTCTTTCGACAAAAAAGCGGTTGCCCTTCTCACGGCACAAGGGCAATCAGCACGCCTTTTGTGAGAAAAGGCGATGAGGATGGGCGGTTTCAATAGTGAGTGCTGGATAATCCCGCTTCAAGGCATGTTCCAAGGCGATGTCCATGTGTTTTTCTCCTGTATCTAAATTTAGAGCGCGGGCGCATTTCCCAGCGTTACGCTCTCCATGTCGGTTGCTGTGGCCATCCACCCCTGCTGTTCCTGATGGCAAAACAGGGTCAAGCCCTAATATCCTGTAGGAATGGTACGCCTGGACCGGTCTTTATCTGGGCGAGAAGGCTATGGAGCAAGGCAAAACGCAACGCTTGCGCCTTTACCAAGACGAAAACACCGGTGTGATGTGGCTCGTTGTGATGAATAGCGAGGTCCCTTGCGGGTTGCCCGACGCATTTTTCTCCGAAAGGATTGGCGATTTCGCTCTTGTGCGGCAGGGAGAATCGCTACTGGTTGGCCGGATCTCCGCCCCTAGCCAAAACATTCTGGGCCGGGTTCTAAGCCGCATGGCAGTTTTCATGAAACGAACGCTCACCACATCAACAGCGCAGCCGCCTCGGCTAACGCCTTGTCTTTGCGACGCAGTTCCCGCTCCAACTCACGAATCTGTTTCTGGTCTGCACGGGCTTGCGCACCCGCTGTCTGTTTCTGTTGGGTGGCGGTCTGCTGTCCAACAATACAAGCCTGTTTCCACACTTTTACCTGATCTGGATACAGCTCTTTCTCCCAACAATATTCGCTCAACGGTCGCGGTAGAGACAGTAGTTACCCACTGCCCCCGCACAGATCCGTACGAGCGGAATTACCGCATACGGCTCCTACCTTAGGTCATGACGCGAAACCTTTGCGATGGGTGGGGATGAGCCAGTTTTACGGGAGGAAGGTATCGGTTCACTATCGGCCCAAAACGCCGCCAAGACATTCGTGCGCGCTGACTGCGTCGCCTTAACGCATGCAGCCATGCGCGAATCACTTCCGTCCGGAAGCCATTCAGCCTATCCGTGTTGCCGGGGACGGCGAAGTACGCAAAGTACCCGCGTAGCACCGTTCCCAACCAACGGCCTGACACCCTAATGGGTTCATGCCGTCGCCGCATCAACGTTTCCCTGATAGCACGCAACGTCTGGCGCATGCGTTTCTTGACCTATGGTGGACCCAATGCCATTGCTGGCGCGAACGCCCATCATCGTCGCCGCTTTCAGCATCCCCTTGTCCAGCGATAACACCAGATCGGCCCCATGATTTCTGGCGATGGCCAAATGCAATGCATCGGCAGTGCGCAGACCCGTCGCATAGTGCCGAATGTAATTCCCTGCCAATACAAAATCGTCGTGCCCAGGGCGCAGCACACGGAAAGCATCACGAATCAAATCATCGCACATGCTTTCGGCGGCTAGCGCCTCCTCCTCACGCAAACCACTCATGCGGACCTCGCGGGCCAGCAGGCTGGAGAACTCAAGCCGCGTGAAGCTGCTCAACACAAATTCACCAGCAGGCAATGCTTGCAGGTATGCGGCCACCTGCACGCTCGTCGGTTCCTCCAGAATGAGTGGCGCCAGAAAACTCGTATCAAAATACCACACCTCAGGTCGACTCATCCCGCATCTCCTGCAAGAGGTCAACACTCAGTTTGCGCCAATGTGGCATTCTGGCCCGAAATGCAGCAAGGCGGTCAAACGGGAGTGGTCCGGTGGTTTTATCCGCGCTCTCCACGCGCGCTACAGGCCGCCCATGGCGCGTGATAACCACCACTTCACCGTTTTCCACCTGATGGAGTATTTCGCTGAGATGCGCCTTGGTTTGGGCCAGGGTATAGGTTGCCATAGTGGTGTGCCCTGTATGACCATAATAGTAGTCATACTAAAGATCGGCAGCGCAAGCGTCAATGCATCACGTCACCATCTCCATTTGATCCGTCGCCAGACTTGGCACGCGCCGCCCCTTTCTTTGTCTCCCGCCCTTTCTTACACTGTAGGCTACGCCTCAACAGGACTTTTTATGCGCGCCAGTCAGATCTTCATCCCCACTCTTAAGGAGACACCCGCCGAGGCGGAGCTCATCAGCCACCAGTTATTGCTGCGCGGGGGCTTTATCCGCCGTCTGGCTTCCGGCTTGTACACCTGGATGCCCTTGGGGTTGCGGGTGTTGCGCAAGGTGGAACGGGTGGTGCGCGAGGAGATGGACCGCAGCGGCGCACAGGAACTGCTGATGCCACTGGTACAGCCCGCCGAGCTGTGGCAGGAGTCGGGGCGTTGGGAACAGTACGGCCCGGAGCTGCTGCGCTTACGGGATCGTCATAATCGCGATTTTTGCCTGGGACCCACCCATGAGGAAGTCATCAGCGATCTCGCGCGGCGGGAGATTCACTCTTACCGGCAGCTTCCCGTCAACTTCTATCAGCTTCAGACCAAGTTTCGCGATGAAATACGGCCTCGCTTCGGACTGATGCGCGGCCGCGAGTTCATCATGAAGGATGCTTATTCCTTCCACATGGATCATGCCTCCCTGGAAATCACCTATCAGACCATGTATGAAGCCTATCAGCGGACGTTTACCCGTCTTGGGCTGAACTTCCGTGCGGTAGAGGCGGATAATGGGGCCATCGGCGGTAAACGCTCCCATGAGTTTCATGTGCTGGCAGACTCGGGGGAAGACGCCATCGTCTCCTGTCACCACTGCGATTATGCCGCCAACATGGAAAAGGCCGCGAGTCGCCCCGCGCCCGCAGAAACGGAGGTACCGCTGGCTGCCGAGCAGGTACAGACACCGGGTATCCGTACCGTGGCGGGGCAGGCGGAGCACCTGGGTATCAGCACCGCAAAAATCGTCAAGACCGTATTGGTGGTGGCCGACGGCAAGATCGTGATGCTACTGCTGCGCGGTGACGACGAACTGAATCTGGTCAAGGCGGGGCATGCCCTGAATGCCCAGGACGTGCACATGGCCAGCCCGGAGGAGGCTGAATCGGCCACGGGCGCACCCGTGGGCTTCATCGGCCCCAAGGAGCCGCTGCTGCCTGTCCCCATCATGGCGGATCACCGCGCTCTTGGCGTAACCAATTTCAGCACCGGCGCCAATGCGGCGGAACTGCACTGGATCAATCTCAACTGGGACCGCGATCTGTCGCGCCCGGCGGCGGCCGATCTCCGCGATGTCCGCGCCGGCGATAGCTGCCCCCATTGTGCGGAGGGCACTCTGAGCATCCGCCGTGGCATCGAGGTGGGTCACGTCTTTCAGCTTGGTGAGCGCTATAGCGAGAGCATGGACATCACCGTGCTCGACGAAACCGGCCGTGACGCCACGGTCACCATGGGTTGCTACGGTATCGGGGTATCGCGGGTGGTAGCGGCGGCGGTGGAGCAGCATTTCGACGATCGGGGCATCACCTGGCCGGTGGCTCTCGCCCCCTTTGAGGTAGGCATCGTCGCCATCAATGCGCGCAAGTCGCCAGAAGTGGCCGCCGCCGCTCAAGCCCTGCATGATCGCCTGGAGGCGCTGGGCTACAGCGTGTTGCTCGACGACCGCGATGAGCGTCCGGGGGTGCAGTTTGCCACCATGGATCTGATCGGTCTGCCCCATCGCATTGTGGTCAGTGACAAAGTGCTGGCGCAGGGCGTTTGGGAATATCGGGCGCGACGCGCCACCGAAAACGTACTGCTCGACGAAACGCAACTCATGGACACCCTGCGCAAGGAGCATCCCCGTGGATAAATCACCCGTAAAGACCCCCGTAAAGCACATTTTGGTGGCCGTCGACTTTTCGCCGATGGCCCTATATACCGCCCGGATGGCGGCGCAAGAGGCCCAATTGCACGGCGCCAGCCTCACCTTGCTCCACATTTTCAACCCGCAAATGCTCAATCTGCAGATGCCGGAAGAAATTCTGCCGCCGACCCTGGATCTGCGCGAAAAGCTGCTCCACCTGGCCCAGGCCGAGATGGAAAAACTGCGCCAGACCGTAGCCGAGAGCGGAATCACCCCGCGGGTAGAATTGGAGGAGAGTGGGGAGAATATCGGGAAGGCGGTGATTGCCTTCGGCAAGGCCCATGCAGTGGACATGCTGGTGGTGGGCAGTCATGGCCACGGCGCCATTGGCCGGTTGTTGCTGGGTTCTGTCGCCAATGACATTGTCCATTACGCCAGTTGTCCGGTGCTGGTGGTCAAGCACCAGGAGGATTGAAGTAAAATCCTAAGGCTAGGGCGCAGACTTCCCGGTGCCTGCCATTTGCGCGGCCCAGTCACTCACCGCCATGACAAAATGTTCACTTGCCCCGGCCATGGCCACGGCACCACCCTGTGCACTCGCACTGGGAAGCGTCTCGGTGAAACGAAAACAGTGCTGGGCAATCACCTGAGAATCCGCAGCCTTCACTAGCGTCGCGGTCCCGGCCACCAGTGCCTTGCCCGCATTCGGCCCGCTGAAATTCACCACGAAATCCGTCAACCTGACCTGCAACAGCCAGGTCGCTGTGCCGTTGGACTGCCCCACCAAAACCGCCCGCCACTGGCCAGAGCCTTCTAATTGATGTTGCAAGCGGCTGACAATCATCTGCGGCGGGGTGCCGGCCCAGCGGGCGTCCCGGTAGGCCAGCAGGCGCTGTGGCTCCTGATAGAGCAAATGATACTGGTACGCGTCCGTTTTCAGCCAATGTGCGGCACTGACCCGAGCCAAACGCAGTACGGGCAGCGTCGTCGTGGTGTCCATGCTGCTGGCCAGAGGGGCGGGATGCGGCGGCGTAATATCGTAGGGTGTCTGCCAGGGGACACTGCTGGCACAACCCGCGGCGAGCAAAACCATGCATGCCAGCACCATGTGTTTCCCCGCGGGTGAATATTTAGAAAGAGGGTGTTGCATGCGCTCAGTTTCCTCCTGCGGAAAAGCCCGACTCACCCGGTCCCGGCGGCGGGCCCTGATTGCCGTAGAGCAATGATTGCGGGGAACGTTGCAGCGAATGGCTGAGATCCGCTAACGCCGCGCTGCTGCTCATCAAGCTTTGGGTAAGGCGATTCACCCGCGGCAGGGTGTCATAATTGAGCGTGTTCGCCGCCCGCTCTCCTGCGACACTGAGTCCACGCAGTGACTTGGCGGCCACCGACATATCCACCAGCGGCGCTTGCGCCGCCACGGTCAGCGCATCAAGATGGGCGATGAGCACATGGCTCGCCACCATGGTGGACTGGGTGGCTGCAACCATGGCAGGCAGGGCTTTAATGGTCGGCAACAATGCCGTCTCCATCTGTACCAACTGGTCTGTGGCCTGATCTACATGGGCTAGCGTCCGCGCAAAATGTCTGCGATTCTTGTCAGTTAAAAGTGCGTTCAGGCGGTCAGCCAGTTCGTTGCTGCGATTCACCAGTGATTCACCATTACGGGACAGCACCTCAAAAAAGCTGGGGTGCATGGGAATTTCGGCCGGTCGACCGGGCACCCCCGGCAAAGGTGCGAAGTCGGTGCCGTGATCAGTCAGGGACAAATAACTCAGCCCGGTCACCCCTTGCGGCGCCAGTTCGGCGAAGGTCGCCCGGGTAATGGGCGTCACCCTATCCACCTTGATCCGCACCCTGATCATGCGCGGATTCGCCGGATCCAGGCCAATCGCGGTCACTTCCCCCACCCGTACACCTTTGAAGCGCACCGGTGCCTGAAGGGTCAGGCCCGCAACGCTGTACGGCGATAGCACATCAAAGGTGATGCCTGGCTGCTCGCCACGATGCATCCACAATCCGACGACGGCCACTCCGACCCCCAGTACGGCCAAAAAGATGAGTGCTACCAGCGCGTGCGCTCGGCTCTCCAAGAGAAACTCCTTTGCAATATCAGCGGCTATTGGAGCACAGGACGGACGCCAAGCCAATCACCACCCGACACGCGCGCAGATGAATGCACGGATTGACTTGCCACAAGACCCATGCCTAAATGGCGGGAAACTACTGGAACCCTGATTCTCTATGGACTTTGATATCCTCCGCCGTACCATGATTGACGCCCAGATTCGCACTTGGGATGTGCTCGACCCCCGCGTGCTAAGTACTGTTGCACAGGTGAAGCGTGAGCTTTTCGTGCCGACCCCATATCGGCATTTAGCTTTTGCTGATTTTAATTTACCTTTGGGGCACGGTGAGATCATGTGGACGCCAAAGATGGAGGCGAGGGTCTTGCAAGAGCTGGATCTGCATGAACCGGATCGGGTCCTGGAGATCGGTACCGGAAGCGGCTACCTGACAGCCCTGATGGCACAGCTATCGGGGATGGTACACAGCGTCGAGGATCGCGCCGAGCTCTCCCGAACGGCGGAAGGCCATTTGCGGGTGCAAGGCGTTCAAAATACCCACCTGCACATTGGTGACGGCTCTAACGGCTGGGTAAGCAATGCGCCCTATGATGCCATCTGCATCACCGGCTCCTTGCCGGTGCTGCCGAATGCCTTCAAGGAGCAACTGGCGGTCGGAGGGCGATTGATCGCTATTCTCGGCACCGGCCCGGCCATGCGGGTGCGCCGCATTTTCCACTCCCAGCCCGGCATCTTTGAAAGCTCGGAACTCTTCGAGACAGAGATTCCGCCTCTGCGTCACAAGCCGCTGCCTGTCGGCTTCGTATTCTGAGCGATCATGCGTATTGAGGCCGGGCAGAGCGTTGTCCTCGCCGTTGATCTGCAGGATCGCCTGCTCGGCACGCTTCCCCCCGTGCGACGGGCGCCGCTGCTGCACAACATCACCCAACTGCTGGAGGCAGCCACGGCCCTCGGGCTGCCCACCCTTGCCACCGCCCAATATCCGCAGGGTCTGGGACCAATCCGTGAGGATATCCGCGTCCATACTGCCGATGTCCTGGAAAAGACCGCCTTTTCCTGCCTGCGCAGCAGCAACAGTCACCGATGGCTGGAGGCACAGGACGGACGACGTCAGGTCATCCTGACCGGTATAGAGCTTCACATCTGTGTGCTGCAAACCGCCCTGGACCTGCAGGCAGGGGGTTGGCAACCGGTGGTCGTGGCCGACGCCTGCGCCAGCCGTGACGCGGAACATCAACAACCCGCTTTGGAGCGGCTGCGGCAGGCGGGGGTTACGGTCGCCGTCGCTGAGTCGGTATTTTATGAGTGGCTGGGCGACGCGGCGCACCCAGCTTTTCGCACCCTTGCCGCCGCCTGGCGTTAGGAGTGCTGCCGTGAGTTCTGCCCCACTGAGTTACCAGATCAGCGCCGCGCCACAAGCACATCTTTTTCACGTATCTCTGAATATTTCCGAACCGGACCCGGAAGGACAGATCCTCGCCCTGCCCGCGTGGGTACCCGGCAGCTATACTATCCGCGACCTCGCCCGCCATGTGACCCAAATCCGCGCAGAGCGTAATGGGCAGGATGTCGCCCTGCACAAAACCGGTAAGGACCGCTGGCGTCTTGCTGCGGGGCAGGGCCCAATTGTCGTCCATTATACCGTGTACGCTTTCGACCGCTCAGTACGCACGGCATATCTGGATGATCAGGGGGGCTTTTTCAACGGACCGGCCATCTACTTGCGGGTCTTGGGGCAGGAAGACCAAGCGCACGCCGTCCTCCTGGATGGTCCGGAAGACTGGCAGGTGGCCACCGCCCTCCCCCGGCAAAGCGGTGCAACCTGGGGCTGGGGCAGCTTTGTTGCCGCTGAGTATAGCGCCCTCATTGATCATCCGCTGCTCATGGGCACGCTCACTCTGCTGGATTTTTCGGCGGGAGAGCGGCCCCATCACCTACTCATTCAGGGAGCCCATCAGGCAGACCTGCAACGGCTGGGTCCCGATCTGACGCGCATCTGCGACTGGCAACATCATTTCTGGGGCGATGCCGCCTTTGCCGAGTACCACTTTCTGTGCATGACCAGTGCTGATGGCTATGGGGGATTGGAGCACCGCGCCTCCAGCGCCCTCCTCTGCGCCCGGGATGACCTGAGTGGCCGCAACGAAGATCATTATCAGCGCTTCCTGGGGCTCGCCAGTCACGAGTATTTCCATAGCTGGCTGGTGCAGGCCATTCGTCCCGCCGTGCTTAGCGCCAGTGCCCTGGACCGCGAGGCGCCCACACGCGACCTCTGGGTCTTCGAGGGGATAACCTCCTACTATGATGATCTCTGCCTGCACCGCGCCGGCCTGACCACGCCCGAGCAATATCTGCGCGGAATCGGGAAGGAGCTGACCCGTTTACTGCGCCGCCCCGGACGTTTCCTGCAAAGCCTGGTGGAATCCAGTGAAGATGCCTGGATCAAGCTCTATCATCCCCACGTCAACAGTGCCAACTTTGAAATCAGTTATTATAACAAGGGCGCCCTGATGGCCCTCTGTCTGGACCTCAGTCTGCGCATCGAGAGCGAAGGCACCCAGAGTCTCGACACCTTGCTCGCCCGGCTGTGGCAAGACTACGGCCGCATCGCCAAACCGCTGCCGGAAGGTCAATGCATTAATCTCGTCGAGGCGCTCGCCGGCTCGGCGCTCGCCGCGCGTTTGGATGCTTGGATTACAGAGAAGACCGACCTGCCGTTGCGCGCACTGTTGGCGGAAATGGGCATTGCGCTACACCTGCGCGCCGCCAATGGTCCGCAGGATGAAGGCGGCGAGGTCTGCGAGAAAACCCCGCCGGTCTGGCTGGGTGCGCACTGGCGTTCGCACGCGCTGGGTGCTCAACTGCGCCATGTGCAGAGTGGCGGCCCTGCAGAGCAGGCAGGGTTGTCGTCGGACGACATTCTCATCGCCATTGATGGCGTCCGGACTACAGCGGAACAATTACCGCCACAACTAGATGCGGTTCCCGCGGGGGCGACGCTACGTATTCAATTCTTCCGCGATGATATTCTTATGGAAACTCATCTGACCCCCGCTCCGCCTCCACAGGATACGGCCTGGCTGGAATTACTGGGGGATGTGGACGCGGTCGTCCTGGCACGTCGTCGTGCCTGGTTAGACGGGACTACGGCAACAGCGGAAAGTCGTTGCGCTTCCATACCATCATGATCTGACTCGGTAGCAACCCATTTCCGTACAGACCATACCCAGAGGGATATCCCAAGGCTCTTTGGGCACACGCGGCACTTCCTGAAAGGCGTGCCCCACCCCAATCAACCGCGGACGCCGCCAACTGCGGCGATGCGGCACATGTGTCAGGCTGCGATCATAAAAACCGCCGCCCATCCCCAGACGGTAACCTTCAGCGTCAAAGGCAACCAGTGGCAGAATCAGCAGGTCCAGTTCACGAACGGAACGCTGATGACGGGGAGGCACCTGCGGTTCCGGGATGCGAAAGCGATTGTTGCGCATGGCCACATGCGGGTTAAAAGGCGCAAAACGGAGGCTACGTGCAAACGGCCCGGCGAGTACCGGCAGATAAAAATGCTTGTTGACTGCGATCGGGTGCTGCATAAGCGGCAAGGGGCTGATTTCGCCCTGCATTGGCCAGTAGAGTCCGATATGCCGGGCCCGCTGAAAGTGGTTGAGACGCGCGAGGTGATCAGAGAGCGCTATGGACGCGCACTGTAATGCCTCAGGTGACAGGTTGCGTCGCTGCTGGCGCAACTGGCGGCGTAACTGACTTTTTGCTGGTACTTCATCCAGCCCTTGAAACAAAAAACCTCCCGCGTGGGTCGTGCGGCCCGCTACCCCATGAACCTGATGTACAGGTGGGAATCCACACACCGCTTTAGGCTACTCCACGAAGGAGCTGCACACCGCGGCGATGACTGAAGATCCCCTGGATAGACAATGTTGGTTCAGGAATCATCTCGACCACTCGCGCCCCGCAGGAGGCAATGCCCAAGCTACTCTGCCCCCTTATCCATGTCAACCAGTCGGCGCAGGCGATCTTCCAGCAGATTGAGTTGATCATCGCGCGCGCGAACTTGCTGGCGGGCGCGCTGCAGATCTGCAGCTAGGTTGACCGCCACCATCAGTGCGGTGCGCTCCTTACTGATCATTCGCCCCCGTGCACGGGCGGCTTCGAGCTGTTGATTCAACAGTGCCACCGCCTCCAGAAGCAATGTCTGTTCTTCGGGCAGACAGGGCACCTGATAACTTTGCCCCAGCAAAGTGATGTTGACGTGATTGGTGGTGGGACTGCGAGTTGCTTCAGGCACGGTTTTCTCCATCTGTATGGTTCTATTCTTCGTTTTCCCAATGGCTCACCTGCGTGAGCAGCTCACTGAGCCGCAGACATACCGCCTCCTGACGTTCCCGCAACAAGATATTCTCGGCGTCGAGCATCTGGATTTGCTTTTGCAGAATCTGCAGGGAACGTTTGTCACGTCCATCTCCTTCCAGATGACGACGCAAGCCGCGATAATCCGTTATAATGTTTTCCAGCTCTGCGAACAGAGATTCAAAACGGGACTCCAACACTGCGCCACCCCACCTTACCAAGGATTTTGCCTCCGAGTGTACGAAGCGACCCAGCCATTTGCAAACTGAGCCAGGTCGTTCCTGATCATGCCTCTTTCTGACCCAGCCAAACGTAATCGCGACTTTCGCTTCCGGCTCGGTATAGCGACTGGCCTGATGCTGCTGGCGATTCTGGTCGTCGTATTACGGGTCGTGGATCTGGAGGTGCTGCATTTTTCCAAGTTCCGCACCTTGGCTTATGATAATCATGCGGCACTCGTCCCCGTCGCCCCACCCCGCGGTCTGGTGCTTGCCGATCATGGTGAGGTGTTGGCGGAAAACCAGCCCACCTATGCCGTGGAAATCACTCCCGACCAAACGCCCCATTTGCGGGAGACGTTGCGGTATCTACAGCAAATGCTCGGGCTAAATGCAGACGATATGCGCCAATTTCAGGACCGGCGTCTGGGAAAGCCGGATTTCGATCCGGTGGTCCTCAAGACCAATCTGACATCTACACAGATCGCCGCTATTGCCGTGCGCGCGCTGGATCTGCCCGGCGTACGGGTTGTCGCCATGCTCCATCGCCACTATCCCTACGACGCACTTTTTTCTCACGTCGTCGGCTATGTCGGCCCTATTACTGCCACCGATCTGAAGGATTTTCACGCCAGCAATTATGTTGGTCGCAACTATATTGGCAAGAATGGTCTGGAGCGCTATTACGAACGCCAGCTACGCGGCACCATGGGTTATCAGATCAAGGATATCAACGCACGCGGCCTACAGGTGGGCACCCTGCGCGACATCCCCGCACACCCCGGAGACAATCTGCTCACGCACTTGCGCGTGCGCGTGCAGCAGGCGGGGGCAAGGGCCTTCCAGGGCAAAGGGTATCGCGGCGCCGTCGTCGCTTTGAACCCTAACAATGGCGCCGTACTGGCTATGGTCACCAGCCCCAGCTTTAATGCCAACTGGTTTGTGGATGGCATCAGCACAGCGCACTGGCAGAGTCTGCTCGATAACCCTGGACGTCCGTTGATGAACCGCGCTGATAATGGCCTCTATCCACCAGGGTCCTGCGCCAAGCCGTTCTACTCCATTCAGGCCGTGCAGGAAGGCGTGATTACGCCTGATTTCCATACATTTTGTGCAGGTAACTACCAACTCGGCGGTCATACCTACTGGGACTGGAACCGGGCAGGTTTTGGCAATACGGGCATAACCAAGGCCCTGGCCTGGTCGGTGGATGTCTTTTACTACAAGCTCGCAGTGAAGATGGGCATCGCTCTGCAGGACAAAACCCTATGGCGATTTGGCTTCGGCAGAAAACCCCCCATCGACCTGCCGGGCGGGGCCAGTGGTCTGGTGCCGACTCCCGCCTGGAAGCGTAGGCATCTGCATGCACCTTGGTATACGGGAGACTCCGTCATTCTCGGAATCGGTCAGGGTTATTTGCTGGAAACGCCATTGCAGTTGGCTCGCGCGGTCTCCGCCCTCGCCAACGGCGGTTATCTGATTCAGCCTCAGGTCGCCAAAGCCTTCATTAACCCGAACACCGGCCAGATAGCAACCATTCCCAATGCGCCGCCCGTTAATCTGCACATTTCGGCAGAGGCCATGCATGCCGTCCATAAGGGTATGGAGGCCTGTGTCGCAATCGGCACCTGCCATACCGTCAGTATTCCCGGCATTACCGTTGCCGGAAAAACGGGGACGGCGCAAGTACCGGTGGGTTACAAAAATGGCCACACCATCTATAACAACGACTCCCTTTTTATTGGCTGGGCACCAGTAGATCATCCCAAAATCGCCGTCGCCGTAGTGGTGGAATATGGCGGGCACAACGCCTGGCAAGCCTTGCCAGTGGCCCGTGCGGTGATCAAAGCCTATTTACAGCCCGATGAAAAAACACCAGAAAAGGTTGCCGAAAAAGCTACAGCGCATTATGATGCGCGCCTTGCTATTGGGGAGAAAGGTTCTGTCAACCCTCGCCCCGCTCATTTCACTAAACCATAAGGAGTCCAAAAAATGACAGATTTTGCAATTGCAGCACAACCGCGTGAAGATAACGGCCGCCGTGCCAGCCGTCGCCTGCGCCGTACCGGCATGGTGCCCGCTGTACTTTATGGTGATGGCAAGGCCTCGATAGGTCTTAGTATTGAAGCCCGCCTGCTACGCAAACTGCTGCCCGACGAGCGCGCATACACCCACGTTATTACGCTGCAGTTCCCCCACGGCAACGAGACGGCGCTCATCCGCGACATACAAATGCATCCCTACAAAGAAGAAGTGCTGCACATGGACTTTTTGCGCGTTCATGCTGGAGAACAGGTGCGTTTGCATGTGCCAGTCCACTTCCTGAACGAAAGTACCTGTGCCGGCCTCAAGGCAGGCGGTGTTCTACATCGCGCCCTGATGGACGTAGAAGTGGAAGCTCCAGTGGATCGCCTACCAGAAGCCATCGAAGTGGACATCGCCGGACTGCACACGGGCGAAAGTCTGCATTTGTCGCAGATCAGTGTGCCTGTCGGCGTGACCCTGGTGCCTTTGCTGCATGAGGACGACAAGGAAGTGGTCTCCATCCACAATCCGCGTACCGGCGCCGAGGCGGAAGAGGCCTCGGAGACCACCGTCTGAGGCCTTATGGACTGGTTGTTGGCGGGCCTCGGTAACCCCGGCGCGGAATACGTCCGGACCCGCCATAATGCCGGTTTTTGGACGCTCCAGACCCTTGCGGATCGGGTCGGGGCGTCTTTGCGTATGGAGAAGCGCTGGCATTGCCTAGCCGCTACGACACGAGCTTCCGGACTGGAACTGGGGCTGTGTATGCCTCAGGATTTCATGAACCGCAGCGGTGGCCCGGTACAGGCCATGGCGGCCTTTTATAAAGTGCCCGTAGAGCGGATTTTGGTAATTCATGACGAGCTGGACCTGCCTCCTGGCACGGCGCGGCTGAAACGCGGTGGTGGTCATGGCGGACACAATGGCTTACGCGACCTCGAACGTACGCTGGGTACCCGCGATTACTGGCGGTTACGCATCGGTATCGGCCATCCAGGGCACAAAGATGCGGTCATCGGTTATGTGCTTGGCGCTCCAACGGCAGCAGATAAGGCCCTGATTGACGAGGCGATTGAGCGCAGTCTCGGCGTACTCCCCGATTTTCTCAGCGGCCGCACGGATGCGGCACAAAAAACCCTGCACAGCGATTAGGAGTTTCTTATGGCTTTGGCCTGCGGCATCGTCGGCTTACCCAATGTCGGCAAATCCACCCTTTTCAACGCCATCACCAGGGCGGGTATCGCGGCGGAGAACTATCCCTTCTGCACGATTGAGCCGAATGTTGGCTTGGTTGCCGTGCCGGATCCCCGTCTTGAGGCCCTGTCAGAGATCGTCAAACCACAGAAAGTACAGCACGCCACCATGGAGTTCGTGGACATCGCCGGGCTGGTGGCCGGTGCGGCGCAGGGTGAGGGTCTGGGCAATCAGTTTCTCGCCCATATCCGCGAGACGGACGCCATTGCCTTGGTCACCCGCTGCTTTGAGGACCCCAACGTCGTCCACGTGAGTGGCCACGTAAACCCGGTGGCGGATCTGGAGGTGGTGCTGACGGAGCTGATTCTGGCTGACCTCAGCACCGTGGAGAAGGCCCAGGCGCGGGTGGCGCGACAGGCCAAGGGCGGCAACAAGGACGCGGTGGCCGAAGTCGCTGCCATGGCCCGCCTCCTGCCCCACCTCAATGAAGGCAAGCCGGCCGCCAGCCTGCACCTGAACAGCGAGGAGCGGGAGCATCTGCGCAGCCTCTGCCTGCTGACCATGAAGCCCCTCATGGTCATTGCCAATGTCGCTGAGAACGAACTACAGGACGGTCCCTGGCGCGCGCCCCTGGAAGCTTGGGCGACTGAACGGCATGCGAGTGTAGTGCCTGTCTGCGCCGCCATAGAAGCAGAACTGGCGGAACTGGAACCGGAAGAGCAAAGTGCTTTCCTGCAGGATTTGGGGCTGGAAGAGCCCGGTCTCAACCGCATCATCCGCGCCGCTTACCGTTTACTGGGTCTGCAGACTTACTTCACCGCTGGCGTCAAAGAGGTCCGCGCCTGGACCATCCCGGTGGGGGCCACGGCGCCACAGGCGGCGGGAGTGATCCACAGTGATTTTGAACGCGGTTTCATCCGCGCCCAGACCATCGCCTATGACGATTTCATTCAGTACAAGGGCGAACACGGGGCCAAGGAAGCGGGCAAGATGCGTGCGGAAGGGAAGGAATACGTGGTGCAGGATGGGGATGTGTTGAACTTTTTGTTCAACGTCTGATCGGCTTCTGAAAGGGTTGATCGAACGCGCCAGCGCTTTTTGCCCGCAAAGCGCTGGCGGCGGTACTGGGTGGTGTCATGCGCAAACTATCGGACACCGTACCTGAAATCAGTCATTGGCAGGCGATAGAAATTGGGCAGTACACGCTTAAGGCCCCAATAAATCATCAAACTGTATCGACCTTGCGCGATACCTCATGGGTGCTGCCCAAATCAAGTTGACACATTCAGCGGCAGTGAGAGCGCAAATCGCAGAGCGCAGAGCGCAGGATATTGGCCCGGCTGCAGCATCGCCAGTTCTTCACCATGGCGGAACTCAACGCGGCCGTTCGCCCCCTTCAATTATTTAGGCAATAAATCACCCTTTAACGTATAGCGGAACATCCGTTCAAAATAGATTACATGGCGCGTGTTTTAACGTACACTCTCCGCCCATGGAACAGGTCTGCAAAAAAATTCGGCAACTTCGCGAGGATAAAGGCTGGTCCGTGCGCGGGTTGGCAGCGCGTGCCGAGATTTCACCCAGTGCCCTCTCGCAGATCGAGGCCGGGCAGAACTCCCCCTCCATCGCCACGCTGGAAAAAATCTGCGCGGCGCTGCAGATCCCCATCGTCGCGATTTTCGATGATGGAGAAACGGCGGGTTTACCGTTGATCATGCGCAACGGTGACCGGCGCAAGTTTTACAGTGCCGGTTCCCACGCCTCACTGGAACCGCTGGCCCGCGGCCTGCCGCAAAAGAAAATGCAACCGCTGCTGATGGTGCTCGAACCCGGCGGGGAGTGTGGGGAGCATCCCTATGCCAGTGCCGAGGGAGAAGAATTCACCATTGTCATCCACGGGACAGCCGCCTTTGAACAATCCGGGGTGACCACGGAGCTGGGGGAGGGCGACGCCATTTACTATGACCCACGTCTGCCCCACAACTGGCACAACCGCGGTCACTCCGCAACGACCCTGCTGGTGGTGGTAGCCCAGTGATCTCCTGCCTGCCCCTGGATCTGGCCACCGGGGCATTACTGCTCTGGCTGGGTCTGGGGCTACTGGGCTTTCTGCTGGGCGACTGGCCGGCCCTCGCCTGTCGGCTGGTCTTTCCGCTGAGCAGCGTGGTCGCCCTACTGCTGACCATTGCCGGATTCACCGCGCTGACGACCACCCCGGACGACTTGCAACTGCGCGGCCCCCTCCCCGCTCTGCCCTGGTCTTTCCAGATTGATCCCCTCTCGGGATTTTTCCTGATCCTGCTAGGGTTGCTGGTCTTCGCGGTGACTCTGTTTGCCACCGGCTATTTCCGCGTCCTGCCAGGGCCGGCACTGCGTCGGCTCATGCTCCAGTACCACACTTTTCTGCTGGGCATGGGGCTGGTTCTACTGGCGGCCAATGCCTTCACTTTTCTGGTCGCCTGGGAAATCATGGCGCTGGCCTCGTATTTCCTGGTGGTGACGAAGCATGAAGAGGCTGGCAGCCGCCTTGCCGGTTTCCTCTATCTGCTCATCGCCCACCTCGGGGCGCTGGCCATTTTGCTGGGCTTCGTCCTTCTCGCCGGGGCGGCCATAGCCCAGGGCGGGCCTTTTAGTGCCATGCTGCACGCCCCCCTCGACCCGTTCTGGGCATCGGCCGCCTTTCTCCTGACCTTTTTCGGATTCAGCGCCAAGGCGGGCCTGCTCCCCCTGCATATCTGGTTGCCGGATGCCCATCCCGCGGCACCCGCCCCAGTCTCCGCGCTGATGAGCGGGGCAATGCTGCAGATGGCCTTCTATGGCATGTTGCGGGTGGATTTTTTCTTCCTCGGCAGACTGGCCCTGTGGTGGGGTCCCTTTGTGTTGGTGGTAGGGCTCACGACGGCCCTCTTCGCTGTGCTTTTCGCCGCCGTCCAGACCGACATGAAGCGCCTGCTGGCCTATTCCTCCATAGAAAATATGGGCCTGATCATGGTGGCTTTCGGCCTCGCCCTGATCTTCTGCGCGCACGGGCTCGATGCCCTGGCGGCCCTGTCTTTGGCCGCCGCCCTGTATCACGCCCTGAACCATGCTTTCTTCAAGGGCCTGCTTTTTCTCGGCAGCGGCAGTGTGCTGCACCGGGCGGGCAGTGTGGCCATGGATCGACTGGGCGGCCTGATCCGGCAGATGCCGCAGACCGCATTTTTCATGCTCCTAGGCACCCTCGCCATCGCGGGGCTGCCACCCCTCAACGGCTTCGTCTCTGAATGGCTGCTCCTGCAAGCCTTTCTGCTATCCCCCGCACTGCCGCAAAGCACCCTCAGTGCGGTATTATCGTTGGCGGCCGCTGGCGTGGTGCTGGCGGTCGCTCTGGCGGCCTATGCCATGGTCAAGTTTTACGCCATCGCCTTTCTCGGTCAACCGCGTGGCACCTGGTATGTCCACGAGGCCGGACGCTGGGAACGGTCGGCCATGGCCCTGCTCAGTCTCGCCTGTATTTTTCTCGGACTCTTTCCGGGTGTTCTGCTGAATCTGCTGCATCCGGTGTTGCTGGAGATGCTCGGCCAGGGCGTCGCCATCCAGCAAGGGCTATGGCTGACCCCGGTCTCCGCACAACGCGCCAGTTATAGTCCGGTGATTTTCTTCCTCGGCATGGCGACCGCCCTGGGTCTGGGTTTTCTCCTGATCTGGAGCCTCTTTGGCCGGCCCTTGCGGCGCGTACCAGCCTGGGCCTGCGGTTTTCCCGTCCGGACGCCGGCCATGCAGGATAGCCCACTGGGCTTTGTGCAACCTCTACTGCGCATCTTCGCCCCACTGTATCAGGCGGAGCGGCAGGCAGACGATGTCGGTCGCTGGCGGGTATGGATCGGCGAACCGGTGTACCGCGGCATCTATCAACCCCTGAACCGCATCGTCCTCTGGCTCTCGGCTCAGGTGCTGCGCCTACAGCAGGGTCGCATCACCCTGTATCTTCTTTACAGTTTCCTGACCCTGCTGATCCTGCTGGCGATCTGGCGATGACCGCAATACTGCTAGAACTGGCGCAGGTGCTGCTGGTGGCGTTTCTGGCGCCGCTCTTTGCTGGCCTGCTGCGGGCATTGCGGGCGATCCTGCAGAACCGGCGACCGGCTGGCTGCTGGCAGAGTTACCGCGATCTGTATCGCCTGTTCCATAAAGAATCTCTGCAGGCAGAGGGAACATCCTGGCTCTTCCGCTTTGCGCCTTACGGGATTTTCGGGGCGTTCTGTCTGGCGGCCGGGATCATCCCCATTCTCGCCACCGGCCTACCCCTGGCACCGGCTGCCGATGTCATCGCCCTGGTGGGTTTGTTCGCCCTGGCGCGGGTTTTTCAGGTACTGGCGGCCATGGATACGGGGACGCCCTTCGCCACCTTGGGTGCCCATCGGGAAATGCTGATCGCAGGACTTGCGGAACCCGCCCTGCTGGCCACGCTCTTTACGGCGTCCCTGCTCTCCCGGTCCACTTCGCTGAGCGTGATCGTCGCCCATCTGGAGCAACTGCGCTTCGCCCTGCACCCCAGCATGGTTTTCGCCGCCGCCGCCTTTTTTTTCGTGCTTCTGGCAGAAAACGCACGGATTCCCGTGGACAATCCCGCCACCCACCTGGAGCTGACCATGATCCACGAAGCCATGCTCCTGGAGTACTCGGGACGGCACCTCGCGCTCATGGAGTGGGGGGCGCAGATCAAGCTGACGCTCTATGTAGCCATCGGTATTGCGCTGTTTCTGCCCTGGGGTATCGTGCCCGCCGCAGAAGTCGCGACACTGCCCGTAACCCCGCCAGTCCTGCTGCTGAAATTCGCGGGCGCCGCCGTTATCCTGGCGCTGGTCGAAACCTTGCTCGCGAAGTTGCGCCTTTTCCGCGCCCCGGAATTCATGGCAATTGCCTTTCTGCTCGGGGTCATCGGGCTTCTGACTTTCTTCATGCTGGGGGCATGACATGATGATCACCACACAGGGGCTCGCCTGGGGCATCCCCCTGCTGAGGCTCCTCGCCGCCCTCCTCCTGCTGCTGGCTTTCGCCATGCTGGCGCAACGGCGGCTCCTCACCCTGATCCACCTTCTCGCCTGGCAAGGAGCGGTCCTGGCGACTGACACCGCGCTGGTGGCGCTGTTGACCGGGCAGACGGAATTATGGTTTTCCGCAGCGCTGACCCTGTGCCTGAAGGCCATTCTAATCCCGACGGTCCTGCATCGTCTGCTACGGCGACTGCAGGTGCATGGCGATGTGGAGGCAATACTCAACATCCCCCTGACCCTACTCGCCGGCATCGCACTGGTCATCTTCGCCTTCTTCCTCGCCGCCCCCATCACCGCCCTGACCGGCACAGTGACCCGCGGCATGGTCGGCATTGCCCTTGCCGCCGTACTGCTCGCTTTTCTGATGATGATCACGCGGCGCAAGGCTATTTCTCAAGTCGTGGGTTTTCTGGCTATCGATAATGGCCTCTTCTTCGCCGCCACCAGCGCCACCCTGGGTATGCCGATGATTGTGGAACTGGGCGTAGCCCTGGATGCCCTGATCGGTTTCGTTATTCTCGGCGTGTTCTTTTTTCAGATACGGGAGACCTTCGACAGCATGGATCTCCAGCATCTGGAACATATCCGGGAGGAATAATGCTGATTCTGCTGGTTCTGATGTGCGCGGCGATGGGCATCCCCCTGCTCGCCCTCTGGGGCGACGGACGCCGGGGCGCAGCGCTGTTCATCGGCCTCAACACGCTGACCCTGATGGCCATCGCCGCCCTAGCTATACAGGTGCTGCGGGACGGCGCATTTACCGCGGGCGGCGGACAATTCATGGTGGATGATCTCAGTATCGTGCTGGTACTGGTGGATGGTCTGGTGGGGCTCAGTACGGCATGGTTCTCCCGCAACTACATGCTGCACGAAATTGTGCACTGGTCGCTCTCTCGCCGACGTGTCCGCCTTTATCACGCCATGTTCCAGACCTTTCTCGCCACCATGCTGCTGGCCCTGTTGACCAACAATATGGGCATCCTCTGGGTGGCCATGGAAGGCGCCACCCTGTCCACGGTCCTGCTGGTGAGTCTCTTCCGCACCGCCGAGGGCCTGGAGGCGGCCTGGAAATATTTCATCCTCTGTGGCGTCGGTCTGGCGATGGCGCTATTCGGCACGATCCTGCTGTATTTCGCCGCCCAGAAAATCATGGGGCACGGTGCAGACGCATTGCTGTGGACCCATCTGGCAGCGGTGCGTCATCAGTTGGAGCCGCAGGTCATGGCCATCGCTTTCATCTTCATGCTGGTGGGCTACGGGACAAAAATCGGCCTGACCCCGCTCAATAACTGGTTACCGGATGCCCATGCCAGCGGCCCCAGCTCGGTTTCGGCAGTACTTTCCGGACTATTGCTCAATGTGGCCCTCTACGCCGTGCTGCGCGCCAAGGTGCTGGTGGATGGTGCCCTGGGTCCGGACTTCGCCGGTCGACTGCTGATGGGCTTCGGTCTGCTCTCCCTGCTGGTGGCGGCCTTTTCCATGCTACGGCAGCGGGATGTGAAGCGGCTTTTCGCCTACTCCTCCATCGAGCATATGGGACTGGCCACCTTCGCCTTCGGGATCGGCGCACCACTGGCGAGTTTTGCGGGCCTACTGCACATGATCAGCCACAGCCTGACCAAATCCTCCGTGTTTTTCTCGGTCGGACAAGCGGTACAAAGTGCCGGCAGCCGGGAGATCCAGCGCATCCGCGGCCTGTTGGAATTCAGCCCCTTCCTGGGTTGGGCGCTCATGCTGGCGGTGCTCTTCATCCTCGGGATGCCACCCAGCGGCCTCTTTCTGAGTGAATTTCTTATTATCACCAGCACGTTGCAGGCCCAGCCCTGGCTCACGCCCTTGCTCCTGCTGGGATTGGGCGTAGCCTTCGCCGGGATTTTTCCGCGTCTGCAGGGCATGGTCTTCGGGCCTGCTCCAGAAGGCATCGCCCGCCAGCCCGTCGCCGGCATCATACCGGTCTTCATCCAAATGGGCCTCGTCATCGTGCTCGGGGTGTTCATCCCCTGGATACTGGTCCAGTGGATGCAGCATGCCGCCCTGCTCCTCCACGGATAAGGACGCCATCATGCCCAACCCCGCACTGCGCGTACTGACTGATTTTAAGCAATGGGGCACGACGTTACCGGTGTGGTCCGGTCGCCTCTGCAAAGAGTATTGGCCGCTTGCCGCCCGCAATATCCGTATGCAAGGGGGTCGCCTGCTGGCACTCTGGGGCGAGGACTTTCGCGCCAAAGAATCCGTTTATCTCGTCCATGCGGCATTTCTCGCCGAGACAGGCATCGTGCATACGGAAATGATCGTGGACCCTGCCACTGCGGTCTGTCCGAGTCTGGCCGCTATCTTTCCGGCTGCCCTGCGCATGGAACGCACCCTTTACGACCTGCTGGGCGTCCGCACGACAGGGACGAACGATACCCGCCCCTGGCTGCGGCATGCCGCCTGGCCTGCGAATCAATTTCCCCTGCGCGCGGATTTTCGCACTGAAAACCTCGGTACCGCCGGAGACGGAGACTATGCCTTCGTGCCTGCGGCCAGCCTGGACACCCACGAAATTCCGGTCGGCCCCATACATGCCGGTATCATCGAACCGGGGCATTTCCGCTTCCAAGTCCTGGGAGAAGAAATCCTGCGCCTGGAGGAACGCTTCGGCTATACACACAAAGGGGTGGAACGCCTCTTCCAAGGCCTGGACATAGACGCAGGTGCACGACTGGCCGGACGGATCAGCGGCGACAACACGGTGGCTTATGCCTGGGGTTATGCCCAGGCGGTGGAACAGATCGCCAACGCACAGGCGCCAGAACGCGCCCAATGGCTGCGCGCCCTCTGCCTTGAACGGGAGCGTTTGGCCAATCACCTCGGTGACATTGGCGCCCTCGGTAACGACGCCGGACTGGCCTTCGCCCTGACCCAGTTTCAGGCCCTCAAAGAGGACTTGCTGCGGGAGAATCGGCGCTATTTCGGACATCGCTATCTCATGGACAGGATTTTGCCCGGTGGTGCGGCCTTTGATCTCACTGCGACGGCCATCGCGGCCCTCCACAGTGCGGGGCAGGCAATCAAAACCGCCGTCTGGCGTCTACAGGGGATCCTCGCCGAGCACGGTGGACTGCGCGACCGCGTGGTGCAACTGGGCATAATTTCGCCAGAGCGGGCCGCGCATCTGGGACTCATGGGGGTTGCCGGCCGTGCCAGCGGCCAGGCCTGGGATTTGCGGGTGCAGTTCCCCCACACTCCCTATGACCAGCTCCAGGTACGGATGGCCATTGCCACAGAAGGCGATGTCGCGGCACGCATGGCCGTGCGCTTTCAGGAGATTTCCGAATCGCTACGCTTACAGGAGGAGATCCTCCAGAAACTGCCCGTCGGTGACGTATACCGCCCGCTGGACCTCCGGCATGCCGCGGGTGAAGGCGTCGGTTGGGTGGAGGGTTGGCGGGGTGAGATATTCTTCTGGCTGCGCATGGAGCAGGGAAATATTCGCCACTGCCGCCCTCAGGACCCCTCGTGGACCCTTTGGCCGGCTCTGGAAGAGGCGGTCCTGCGCGATATCGTCGCGGATTTTCCGCTCATTAACAAATCCTTCAACCTGAGTTACAGCGGCCATGATCTTTGAGCACAGCGCCCGGGCGATTCCCGAAAGGAGACGATGATGTATCGGATACTGCGCGAGGTCCTGCGGTTGGGAATAGCCGGGGAAAAACCGCAGCGGACGGAACGGGACCCCGCATCCGCCAGCCCCTCCTGCTTCCACCACAGTCTCAGCATTCGCCATGTGGATGCGGGCTCCTGTAATGGCTGCGAACTGGAGCTCAATGCCCTGAACGGTCCGCACTATGGACTGGAGCAGGCCGGTTTTCGCTTTACCGCGTCCCCACGCCACGCCGATGTGCTAACGGTGAGCGGGCCGGTGACCCGCCATATGGTTGCGGCTTTACAAGACTGCCACAACGCCATGCCCGAACCGCGGCGGGTCATCGCCATCGGCGACTGCGCCTGTTGCGGCGGTGTATTCCGGGGCAGTTATGCGGTCATGGATGGCCTCGCAGTCGTGTTGCCGGTGGATCTGCAAATACCGGGCTGCCCGCCAAACCCTGACGCTCTACTGCACGGGCTGTTGCAGGCGTCCGGGGAACGGACAGAGAAGAGAACTGATGCAGGATATTGTCTTGACGCTCAAAGGCTGTCCACAGGTGGATAGAGCACTGGCAGAAATAGATCATAAAGTTTTACTTATCTGTAATATAAGATTTTCATTAGTATATTACTACTATTTTTAGTGGTATATTACCATAATAAAATATATTGGTCGTAATGTCTGTTAATCAGAATAAATAATGTGAAGTTAGCAACAAAATTAATCTTTCCCATCAACATGCATATAAGGAGCAACCATGGATCAATCTAATCGTTATGCCGATCTTTCTTTAAAAGAGGAAGAACTTATCGCCGGTGGCAAACACATTCTGGTGGCCTACAAAATGAAGCCCAAGGCGGGCCACGGTTATCTGGAGGCTGCCGCCCACTTTGCTGCGGAATCGTCCACCGGCACCAACGTCGAGGTGTCGACCACCGACGACTTCACCAAGGGCGTGGACGCGCTGGTTTATCATATCGACGAAGCCACCGAGGATATGCGCATCGCCTATCCACTGGAGTTATTCGACCGCAACGTCACCGATGGCCGCATGATGATTGTCTCCTTTCTGACCCTGGTCATCGGCAACAACCAGGGCATGGGCGACATCGAGCACGGCCAGATGATCGACTTCTTCATGCCCCCGCGCGCCATTCAGTTGTTCGACGGCCCGGCCAAGGATATCTCTGATCTGTGGCGCATCCTCGGCCGCCCGGTCAAGGACGGCGGTTATATTGCCGGCACCATCATCAAACCCAAGCTGGGCCTGCGCCCCGAACCCTTTGCCGCAGCGGCCTATCAGTTCTGGCTCGGTGGCGACTTCATCAAGAATGACGAGCCCCAGGGCAACCAGGTCTTCGCCCCGGTGAAAAAGACCATCCCGCTGGTGTATGACGCCATGAAACGTGCCATGGACGAAACGGGTGAGGCCAAACTGTTCTCCATGAACATCACCGCCGACGACCATTACGAAATGTGCGCCCGCGCCGACTTCGCCCTGGAAACCTTCGGTCCCGACGCCGACAAGCTGGCCTTTCTGGTAGATGGCTTCGTCGGTGGCCCGGGCATGATCACCACGGCACGCCGCCAGTATGCCGGCCAGTACCTGCACTATCACCGCGCCGGTCACGGCATGATCACCTCGCCCAGCGCCAAGCGCGGCTACACCGCCTTCGTGCTGGCCAAGATGTCCCGCCTGCAGGGTGCGTCCGGTATTCATGTGGGCACCATGGGCTACGGCAAGATGGAAGGCGGTGCGGATGACCGCAACATCGCCTACATGATTGAGCGCGACAGTTGTGACGGTCCCGTCTATCATCAGGAATGGTATGGCATGAAACCCACCACACCCATCATCTCCGGCGGCATGAATGCCCTGCGTCTGCCCGGCTTCTTCGAGAACCTGGGCCACGGCAACGTGATCAACACGGCAGGCGGTGGCTCCTACGGCCACATCGACAGCCCGGCGGCCGGCGCGGTCTCCCTGCGTCAGGCTTACGAGTGCTGGAAGGCGGGTGCTGATCCCATTGAGTACGCCAGGGAGCACAAGGAATTCGCACGGGCCTTCGAATCCTTCCCGGGCGATGCCGACAAGCTTTACCCGGGCTGGCGCGAAAAGCTGGGCGTACACCGGTAAGCCGCTGACTCAAACCGGTTCCGGTCAACCCGGTGAAAGCGCCCCCATCCGGGGGCGATTTTGTTGAAAGCGGCCGCCCGCAGCCCGCTTTCAGACCGACCCATTCCCTGTTTCGCCGCCTCCGGCGGCAAACCGCACACGGAGCACCGCATGACTGCAACAGATTCCTCCATCCTGAACCAATATCTGGTAGGCAAGGAGCCGTTTTACCAGCCTCAGCATAACGAAGTGGCCCTGTTTGAAGCCGCTTATCGCAGGCGTCTGCCGGTAATGGTCAAGGGACCGACGGGTTGCGGCAAGTCCCGCTTTGTCGAATTCATGGCCTGGCGCCTCGGCAAGCCGCTGGTCACCGTAGCCTGTAACGAGGACATGACCGCCGCCGATCTGGTCGGCCGCTGGCTGCTCGACAAGGACGGTACCCGCTGGCAGGACGGCCCGCTGACAGTGGCGGCACGCTACGGCGCTATCTGCTATCTGGACGAAATTGTCGAGGCCCGTCAGGACACCACCGTGGTGATCCACCCGCTCACCGACCATCGCCGCACCCTGCCCCTGGACAAGAAAGGCGAACTGATCCGTGCGCATCCCGACTTTCAACTGGTAATTTCCTACAACCCCGGCTATCAGTCGCTGATGAAGGATCTCAAGCAATCCACCAAGCAGCGCTTTACCGGCTTCGAATTTGACTATCCCAACGCCGACCTGGAAACCGGGATTCTGGTGCAGGAAACCGGCGTGGCACCGGCCATAGCCGCCCAGTTGGTCACCGTGGCCGCCACCGCCCGGCGTCTCAAGGGTCATGGTCTGGACGAGGGCATCTCCACCCGGCTGCTGGTCTATGCGGCCATGCTGATGGACGATGGGGTGGCGCCACGCGCAGCCTGCCGCATGGCATTGGTGCAGCCGATCACCGATGATGCCGACATCCGCGCGACGCTGGAACACGCCATCGACATGACTTTCGCCTGAAGCGCGGCATTGACCTCCATGACGGATCATCCGCGCGACGCCTCCCTGCCGTCCCGCCTGGCGGCCTACCGGGAGCAACTCGACTGTCGCTTCCCCCGGGTCGGCGAGGTGTTCCCCGACTGTATCGCCCAGGCCAGCGCCCGCCTCAGCCCGGCGGGCATGAGCGCTTATGTTGACGCGGCGCGCACCCTCTGCAAACTCGGACGGGGTGAAGAACCGGTCCTGATTTTCCTCGAAGAGTGGCCGGATATTGGCGCTGCGCTGGGCGACGGTACGCTGGAAATGGTCATGCAGATGGTGCAGCACATGCAGCGCTCACCCAACGGCAACGCCATTGGCGGATTTCTGCAAACCCTGGCGCCGGTCAGCCGCGCCGTGCAGAGCCGCGAGCAATTGGGGCATTACCTGGACGTGCTGCGCGACATGATGGAGCGTACCACCGGCTCCATCCACGGCTATCACCAGACCCACCCCAGTCCCGGTTTGCCCGACCTGCTGCGCCAGGCACCCGCCTTGCTACAGTGGTTGACGGTGGATGGCCTGCGCAACTGGGTCCACTATGGCGTGCGCAATTACCTCCACCACCCCGAACGTCAGAAAGACTTCTTCTCGCTGCAATCCGCCGACAGCCGGGCGGTGCTGCAGCGTGAGCGTCACGGCACCCTGCTGGTGGCTGTCGAACACAAGCTCGGCCTGTACCTGCGCGGACTCTGGCAGGACAGCGAAGTATTGGTACCCTATTCCACGACCTTCGATACGCTGCGCAAACCGCAGCCTTACTACGACGCGCTCGGCATGCGGCTGCCGGACGTGCTCGATGACCTGCCAGGTGCCAGCGCGCTGGACCACTACCGCGCGATCCTGGCGCATATGGTCGGCCACCAGCGCTGGTCAACGCCGCAGATAGCCGATAACTGGAGCCCGTTCCAGCGCCTGGCGGTGGAGTTTTTTGAGGACGCCCGCATCGACACCCTGCTCATCCGGGCCTATCCCGGCCTGCGCACGCTATTCCTCGCGCTGCACCCCAAACCCGGTGAAGATGCCTGCGATCCGGAGACGACCTCCTGCCTGCGCCATCGCCTGGCGATGCTGTCGCGGGCGCTGCTCGACCCGGAACACGGCTACCGTAATCCCGTGCTCCATGACTTTGTCGGCCGCTTTCACGGGGAACTCGCGGGCGGCAATGCCGACACGCCGGCCATGGCCCGGCTGGCGCTGGAATATGTCACCACCACGCGCCGCCAGAGCGATCAGTTCGCCAAAGTGCATTTCGCCGATACCGAGATCAGCTACCGCGACGACAACCGCGGGTTATGGCGGTTCATCGAGGCAGGGGATGAGGAGGAAGCCTTAGACACGGAGCGGCGCAAGGCGCCCAATCTGGAAACCCAAGGCCTGCCGCCGCGCCACTATCCCGAATGGGATTATCAGAGCCAGAGCTACCGGCCCGACTGGGTTAGCCTCTATGAAGGGCTGCACGCCTCGGCGGCGGCAGCGACCATTGATCAACTGCTCCTCAAGCATGCGGCGCTGGCCAAGCACCTCAAACGCCTGCTCGATCTGCTCAAGCCCCAGGACAAGGTGCGCATCCGCTATCAGGAAGAAGGCAGCGAACTGGATCTGGACGTCGCTTTGCGCTCCTGGATGGACTTCAGGAGCGGCCGCACCCCTGACCCGCGCATCAACATGAACCATCGCACGGCCGGTCGCGATATCGCCGTGACCCTGCTGCTGGATTTGTCCGAATCGCTGAATGAACCCGTCAAAACCGGCGGCGGTGACGGCCAGACGGTGTTGCAACTGTCGCAGGAAGCGGTGTCGCTGCTCGCCTGGTCCATCGAACAGCTGGGCGATCCGCTGGCCATTGCCGGTTTCAACTCCAACACCCGCCATGAAGTGCGCTATCAGCACATCAAGGGTTTCTCCGAGCTCTGGGGAGACACCGTCAAGGGCCGCCTGGCGGCCCTCCAAGCCGGTTATTCGACCCGGATGGGTGCCGCCATGCGCCACGCGGGACACTATCTAGCGGCACGCAAGGCCGACAAGAAACTGATGCTGGTGCTCACCGATGGCCAGCCCTCTGACGTCGACGTGCAGGATAATCGTCTCCTGATCGAAGATGCCCGTCAGGCGGTCAACGAGCTCGATCGCGACGGCATCTTCACTTACTGTATCAGCCTCGATCCCCATGCCGACGCCTATGTCGCCGACATCTTCGGCCGTCAGTACACCGTCATCGACCACATTGCCAAACTGCCGGAAAAGCTGCCGGCACTGTTTATCGCCTTGACCAAATAACTGCTCCCTACCCGGGTAACAGGCGTGCCGCTTCCTGATCCAGCAAAAAATCCCGGAAGGCCTGAGTAGCCGCCGAGAGGCGCTTACCCTGACGGTGCACCAGATACCAGTGGCGTTCGATAGGCAAGCCTTGCACATCCAGCACCGCCAGATGTCCCGCCAGCAACTCTTCCCGCACCGTATGCAGAGAAGCGATGCCCAGCCCCATACCGGCGCGCACCGCATGTTTGATGGCTTCGTGGCTGCTCACTTCGATGCTCGCATGTAGCACAACACCAGCCCTTTCGAAAAATTGTTCCACGGCGATCCGCGTCCCCGAACCCGACTCTCGCAGAATGAAGGGATAAGCCGCCACCGCCTCCAAAGTAATCGCCCTGGCCTGAGTTAAGGGATGATCAGGCGCAGCGATGATCACCAACGGGTTTTCCAGAAAGGCCGTAGCCTCCAGCGACAAATCCGCTGGTGGCCGCCCCATGATAGCCACATCCACTTCGTTCTCCGCCAGCTGATGCAGCAAGGTCTCTCGATTGGTGACATCCATACTGACCGTCACCTGCGGGTGCAGTTTACTGAAAGCCGCCAGCAGATAAGGTGCGATATATGCCCCGGTGGTCGCCACGCTGATGTGAATATGCCCCCCCGCCAGCCCCTTGAGGTCATTAATCACTTGTACCGCCTCATCCAACTGCTGGGTGATGGCGGCACTGTAGCGCGCCATTTCCCGCCCCGCTTCAGTGAGATAAATCCGGCGCCCCAGTTGTTCAAAGAGTGGCAGTCCGACTTGATCTTCCATCTGCCGGACCTGCATAGATACGGCGGGTTGGCTGAGATGAAGTGACTGCGCCGCGCGGGTAAAGCTCTGATGCTTCGCCACGGCGGTAAACACCTGTAACTGGCGAAAGGTGAGATGCATGCTCATGGTGCTTTCCTGTAGTGGCCGCAACTAACGCAATACTTCGCGCGATTCTATCAGCATTACCTTATGACATGATACCCATACCTCTGCATTCCACCTTTCCTGATTAGCATCAGAAACATGAAAATGGTCAATTTTTTAGACCATTTTCTCTTGGCCATTCCTGTGCGCAACTCTGGATAGAGATTTCTGTCTTTACAATCTCATCGACCGGAACTGCGATGAGGACCGCAGTCACGTCCGCATCCGAATCGCCCCACGCCACAGCGACTTAAAGTCAGTAGTCGTTTGTAATTTAACATTTTTATATCGGTCAATGGCGGGAGTGAAAACCTATTGACAGGCACATCCGTTTATATATTATTGAGAATAGTTCTCGTTTCTATTTATATGGTGCTTCATGCCTCTGCTTTCCCGCCCCACTACCGTGGTTCTCCTCTCCTGCGCCAGCGTCCTCGGATCCATCTTCGATGCCTGGGCAGTGGATGGTCCTGCGTCCTCCGGTGAAGGACCAATTCCGAACATCTCCGGCATTTCTCCCAAATATCTGGCCGCTTACAGCCATATGACAGAGGGCGTCTCGTGGGCCGGACATGTGGACAGCGAGCTATCGACCAACCTATTGGGCGGGATTAAACAGGGCAGCGAGGGAAACATCGTCGGGCAGTTTGGTCTGAAGTACGACATGGAAAAAGCGGGCCTCTGGAAGGGCGGGAAATTCACGCTTTCCCTCATCGGGATTTACAGCAGCGGGGTCCAGCAAAATTATAGCGGCGACATCCAGACGGCCAGTAATATCTGGGCGCCCAATGCGATCCGTTTTTACGATGCCGCCTTCCGCCAAAGCTGGACAGACTGGCTCAACACCCGCGTCGGTTACATGGACGTGAATTATTACTTTGACGTCACTGCCAATGCCTTGCAACTCATCAACAGTTCCTTTGGCATGACGCCGACCATGACCGTCAATGTCCCTGGTACCGCCACCTATCCTTACTCAGGACTAGGGTTTCTGGTGGATACCCATGGCGAACACCTGAGTAGCAAGGTCGCACTATTTCAGGGCGACCCTCAGCACCAGACCTCAGCCTTTCATCGCGGCTACATGGCCTTGTGGGAAGGAGACCTGCACTGGGGCAAGAGGGAGGAAGACGATCTTGGGGACAGCAGCGACAACGATGGTCAGTACATCCTCAAAGCAGGTGTCTGGCACTACCGGCCGTCCAACCCGGACCATTACGGGATGTCCCCCACGACCTCGGGCGTCTATGTCGTCGCCGAAGGGAACTGGAGCCTGCCCGGAGAACGTCGGCTGGGGACCTTTGTCCAGATGGGCGGCGCACCGCAGGACATCAATCCCGTCCCCTGGTATCTGGGACTGGGCCTGCGCCTGGGTCAGCCGTTCGCCGTTCGCCCAGATGACAGTCTGTCCATCGGTATGGCGCGCGCATGGCTGCGTCCAGGTCCCGTGGCAAAGAGCCTTGACGTGGACACTACCGCCATCGGCAATGCCGAGACGACTTACGAACTCACCTACGTCGCGAAGCTCACTGAGCACCTCAGCCTGCAGCCCGACCTGCAATACATACAGCATCCCAACGGCTATTTTCCTGATGCGACGGTCGGTATGTTGCGTTTGCACGTCGAATTTTTCTGAATGCGGAGGGCGGATCCAGTGAATCCATCCCTGTCCGTAGGAGACCTTAACCTGGGCGACAGCGCCAGGGTACGCGATGTCGGCGGTGGCAGAAGCATACAGCAACGCATGAGCATGCTCGGCATCCGCCGAGGCATCGACATCAGCGTGGTCCATGGTCCGAGCAAGCGCGGTGCGGTATTGCAGGTGGGTGGAGCGCGCGTTGCGCTGGGCTGGGGCATCATCCAGCATATTGAGGTGGAGTTGCCGGGGACCGATTCCCGGAATACAGGAGAGCCGACATGAGCACATGTCACGAAGAAAATCAGAAAATTCAATTTACAGCAGGACTACCGGTCATTGCCCTGGCCGGCAATCCGAACTGCGGTAAAACCACCCTGTTCAACCTGCTGACCGGTGCCCATCAGCATATAGGCAACTGGCCAGGCGTTACCGTGGAGCGACGCAGCGGCAACCTGAGCCTAGCCGGGCGCAAGGTCTCCGTAGTGGACCTGCCCGGCGTGTACAGTCTATTGGGAGGCGGCGGCGAGGATCAAACCGTGGCGCGCGACTTCCTGCTCGACGGGCAGGTCGATCTGATCGTCAATATCGTCGATGCCTCCAATCTTGCGCGACATCTGGCCCTGACTGCTGAGCTGCTGGAAATAGGTCGCCCCATGGTTCTGGTAATGAACATGGTTGATGAAGCTGAAGCCCAGGGACTGGAAGTGCATACGACTGAACTCTCGGCAGCGTTAGGTTTGCCGGTAGTACCCATGATCGCCCGCAAGGGCAGGGGACGCAGCGAGCTGCTGGGCAGTTTGACCCAGACACTTAAGCAAGCACCTCACGGCACTCCGCCCGCCTATGGCCTACTGATAGAACGGGCCTTAAACGTCCTGACCATCCTGCTACCCGGCGGCAACCCCGCGCGCCGGCGCTTCGAAGCCTTGCGCCTGCTCGAAGGTAGTGCCGAACCGGCCGACCCCGGGATGCAATACGCCCTGCAGCAAATCATCGCAGAGGTGGAGGATGGCAGCACTGAAATCCCCGCCGATCTGATCATGGATCGGCGCTTTGGCTGGGCACAGGAAATGGCCGCCATGGCACTGCGTCGGAACGGAAATGCCGGAATGCGCCAGCGGGTCACCGACCTGCTGGATCGGGTAGTCCTCAATGACTGGCTCGGCGTTCCCGTCTTTTTGCTGATGCTCTATCTGGTCTTCGTCGTCAGCTTCAGCGGCGGCAATGTCTTTTTAGACTTCTTCGATCAAGCCTCCGCTGCAATCCTGATACACGGAGTGGGTCATGTACTGCTGGAGACGGGATTGCCCACCTGGCTGATCTCTGTCGCCGCAGGGGGCGTTGGGGGCGGACTGAATCTGGTGATTTCCTTCATTCCCCCCATCGGCCTGACCTTTCTCTTTCTCGCCTTTCTCGATGACTCGGGCTACATGGCCCGTGCCGCCTATGCCATGGATCGCCTGATGCGCCGCCTTGGCTTACCTGGCAGCGCCCTCGTCCCCATGGTCATCGGCTTCGGCTGCAATGTGCCCGCCATCATGGGTTCGCGCATCATCGAGGACCCGCGCGGACGCATCCTGACCGTACTGATGCAGCCCTTCATGTCCTGCTCCGCACGCCTGACCATTTATATGGCCTTTGCGGTAGTCTTCTTTCGCAATAATGGCGGACAGGTGGTTTTTGCCCTCTATGTGTTAGGGATCATCGTCGCCTTGCTGACGGCGTGGCTACTTGGCAAAACCGCCATGCGTGGAGAGGTCCTGCCCTTCGTCATGGAACTGCCGCCCTATCGTCTGCCGAGTTTCCGCAGCGTGTTCTTACAGAGCTGGCAGCGCCTGAAAGTGTTCATCTTCCGGGTGGGCCGGGTGATTGCGGTCATCGGCGTGGTGCTGTTTATTCTTCCCGGCATCGGCTGGACGGATCACGGTCTGCGCAGCACCAACATTAATCACTCTCTGCTCGCCCAGGGTAGCCGCGCGCTGGTCCCTATTTTTGAACCCATGGGCATTCATCAGGACAATTGGCCCGCCATTTCCGGCCTCGTTGCCGGGGCAGCCGCCAAGGAGATTGTGATCGGCACGCTTAACGGCATTTATCAGCGGCAGAATGCTGCCGACCTACTGGCGGACTACCGCGATCCCGACATTGCCGGGCAACTCTGGGATGCGTTGAACACCATCCCGGCTAATGCGGTGACTTTCATCACCACGCTGGACGATCCGCTGGGGCTATCGGCCATGGAATCCACCTTTTCCGCTGAACAAGCCTCTGGGGCGGAAAGCGCTACCCTTCAGGCGATTGCGGCGGGCTTCACTACCCTCTCGGCATTCACTTATCTGGTTTTTGTGCTGCTCTACGTGCCCTGCGCCAGCACCATGGGAGCCTTACGTCGCGAAGTTGGCTGGCGCTGGATGATCTTCTCCCTGCTTTATGGCACCGGCCTGGCCTGGGGCGCCAGCACGGTGATTTACCAGACGGGCACCTTCGCCGAACATCCGGGATCTTCTACGGCGTGGATCGCTGGCGTACTGGCCGCTTTTGCCTTGCTGGTCATCGGGCTACGACTTTATGGACAACGCAGCGACATGTTATCAAAGCCATTTCTGAACCGGAGGGCATCGGTATGAAACCGTTGTTCGCGGTTCGGGAGATACTGCAGAAACAAGGTATGGCCAGCGCCAGCCAGATAGCTGCGGAATTAAAGCTCTCTGTTGGACTAGCCGAGGATATGCTGGCGTACTGGCAGCGGCGCGGCGCGGCGGAGCAAGTAGCTGTGGGCACCCGGAAAAGTTGTGGCGGTTGCCGTTCGGGCGGCGGCGACCGTTGCGGCAACACCTCGGCGTCTTTCGTTCATGCCTACCGCTGGTGCGGCGGTGGGGAGAAGGCAGTGACGACAGCTCAGCCCGCTGTTCCACTGACTTGGCATCAGCCGTGAACTGGCGGGTGGTCACTTAGCCTATTGTCTCCATGAGGCGGTCCTCTATACTTATCCCACAGGACGGAAGTGATGTTTGATTGGCCATGACGAACGAGGTGACCGGTGCGGGTAAAAGTGGCAGCCATTCAGATGGCCGTGGGGAAAAACGAGGCCGATAATATTGCCATGGCGCTGCAGCAGGTGACCGTGGCAGCCGATGCTGGGGCCAAAATCATCCTCCTCCAGGAACTTTTCAGCACACCGTACTTCTGCAAAGATCAGAATCCCGATTTCCTGAGCCTGGCGCAGCCCCGCGAGAGCCACCCCGCCCTGCTCGCCATGCAAAAGCTGGCGCGGGAGCGCGAGGTCGTGCTCCCGGTCAGCTTTTTTGAGCGTGCCAATAATGCCTTCTTCAACAGTCTGGTGGTTTTTGACGCCGATGGCAGCGATCTGGGGCTCTATCGCAAGGCCCATATCCCGGACGGTCCCGGCTATCAGGAAAAGTTTTATTTCAGCCCCGGCGACACCGGGTTCCGCGTGTTTGACAGCCGCTATGGACGCCTCGGCGTCGCCGTCTGCTGGGACCAATGGTTCCCGGAGGCCGCGCGGGTGATGGCCTTGCAGGGCGCCGAAATACTGTTCTACCCCACCGCCATCGGCTCCGAGCCCCAGGCCCCCGAAATCAACAGTCGCGGGCACTGGACCCGGGTCATGCAAGGCCATGCCGCCGCCAATCTCGTCCCCGTCGTCGCTGCCAACCGGGTGGGACGGGAAATCGGCCGGGAGAGCGAAATCACCTTCTATGGCGGCTCCTTCATCAGCGACGCCACCGGCGCACTCATTGTCCACGCCGACCAGGAAGAGACCATCCTCTATGCCGATCTCGACCTGCAAGCCCTCGCGGCACAGCGGCTGGAGTGGGGACTCTTCCGTGATCGCCGTCCTGAACTGTACACGCCCATCCTGACTTTGGACGGGAATCCGCGTCGTGGATGATTCCCAACCCCCCGCGCCACCCGTCATCGCGCTGAGCGCCTATGAGCGCAACGGAGAGGCCTTTTCGCTCGCCCCGCAGTATGCCGCCGCCGTCTGTCAGGCGGGTGGGTTGCCCATCCTTTTTCCACCCCAGTGTCCCGAAGCCCGACTTATTCTGTCGCGCTGTGACGCGCTGGTGCTCACCGGCGGCGGCGACATCTCTCCCGATTTTTACGGTGCGCCGCGTGACGACAGCATTCATGCCGTACATCCGGACCGCGACGCCTCTGAGATCGCGCTGGCGCGAGAGGCCATCGCCCGGCGTATCCCGGTGCTCGGCATCTGCCGCGGCCTGCAGATCATTAATGTCGCCTTGGGCGGCGACCTGCTCCAGGACCTGCCCAAAAGCATCGGCACCCGCATCTGCCACCGCAACGCCGAGCATAATCCCGTCATGCATGAGGTCATCGTCTTGGCGGACACGTTGCTCGGGAGAATCGCCCGGCGGGATACCCTGGAGATCTCCTCCTGGCACCACCAGGCCATCGCGAATATGGCCCCCGCACTACGCATCAACGCCATCGCCGAGGATGGCGTCATTGAAGCCGTGGATATGCCCGACAACCCAGATGTCTTTGCCGTCCAGTGGCACCCGGAACATACAGCCGCCGGTGACCCGCATCAGCAGGCGCTGTTTGATTGGCTGGTACAGCGCGCTGCCCGGCGCATAGCGCGACACAGACTTAGCGGGAAGGATGTTCGGCAGGCTGCAACCGCTGTTGCAGCCAGGCCAGCGCAGCGGGAGTCAGCGAAATCACGATGATGGCGACAATCACCATATTCAGATGGCTTTTGACCCAGGGAAAACGTCCGAGGAAATAGCCCGCGCCGAGCAAGCCCCCCACCCACAGGAAAGCGCCCGTCAGATTGAAGCCAAAGAAGCGACGGTACGGCATGACGGCAATACCTGCCACAAAGGGCGCGAAGGTACGAATAACCGGCAGAAAACGGGCGATAATCACCGTCTTACCGCCATGCCGCGCATAGAAGCGCTGGGTCGTAACCAGGTGCCGGACATTGAGCAAGCGCCCGCCAAAAAGGTGGACACCCCAGCGGCGGCCCACCCAGTAATTCACCGCGTCACCCAGCACCGCCGCAGCCACCAGCAAACCCAGCAGCCAGGGCGCGCTCATGATGCCTGCGCCGGCTAGAGTACCACAGATAAAAAGCATGGAGTCGCCCGGTAGGACCGGCATGATCACCAGCCCAGTCTCCGCAAAGAGAATCAGGAACAACAGGGCATAGACCCAGGCTCCATATTCCTGCAAAAACAGAATCAGGTATTGGTCAAAGTGCAGCAGAATCTGCACGAGATGATGAATATCCGACATTGGCGCGATCACCCGGTGCGACGTGGATTCACGCGTCTTCCGGCGCGCCGCGGTAACGCTGATAGTGACGTTCGAACATCATCTCCAATTCAACAATGACCGTCCCTGCCGCTTCCCCGCCCATCACATGCCTGGACATCAGGCCGGAGGTATCATTGAGCATCTCCTTGGCGTCGAGCATGGCATAACTTTCCCGCAGGCGTTTAATCGCGCCGACGACGGTCTCCCCCTCTTTGGCGGGCAAGATATTCGGCTTCTGTAGCGTCGGCTCTGGCGCTGGCTGTCGCCGGCTATTCAGGAATTCCGCAAAAGTAAGCACCTGCTCCTGCTCCGCACTCCCGAGCCTGCGCATGACGCGGAGAAAATGACGTTCCCGACTGTTCATACATCGTCCCCAGTGTCCACCTTGAGGGCAAATACCCGTGGTTTGCGTTTCTCGGTCATAAGAGACAACTCGCGGACCAGAGCGACAATGACTCGGTCCGTAGTTTTCTGCATCTCCGGCCACAGTGCCCGCGCCTGCCCCAGCAGTTCGCCGATATTCTCGGGGGTTTCGCGGTCCTCTTCCATGAGGATATCTTCAATCAGTCCCGGCTTCATCTCCGGCCTGAACAGCAGCCCTACCACCCCTTCTTCCGGGCGGAAGGCGATCCAGTGACCTTCGTCATCCACCACCAGCGGCTCGATGCCCTCCGGCAAGGTGGCGGTACCCGGCGACCAGACCATCACCTGAGCGCCGTCCACCGCCTGTGCCAGAGGGTCGTTGCGACCTGCCTCGGTGGCGTGGGCGGTGGTGAAATAGGCGTTATGGTAGGGCTCCAGATGCAGTTCGGCTCCTTCATACTGCGCCAGCAATAACGCACCCAGACCAAAGCCCACCACCGGCCGCTTCGCCTTGCGGAAAATGGCAATGGTATTGAGTTCCTGGGTCAGCCAGGCATATTTGTTCGTCTCCAGGGGAGACATAGGCCCACCCAGCAGAAACAGTGCATCAAAGGTCAGTGCATTGCCCGGCAGTTCGTTGCTGAGAAAAACCCGGAAGTAACTGAAACCGATGTCGCGCTTTTCCAGCTGACTCTCCACGATACCCAGAAACTCGGAGTAACTGTGCTGCACGACGGCAAAATGCTTCATGTTATCCCTCTCGACGCACCGGCATGGACAACATGTCCCTGCTACAGCGGCCTTTCGCGAATTCCAGAAATTCATCCATCACCAAGCTGCGGAATTTCTGCTTCTGATAGACGAAAGAATAGGGGCGGGCCAGCGGTGGATTTAAGGGGCGGGCCACTAAAGTACCGAGCGCCAGCTCCTTGAGGACAGTCGCCGCGGAAACAATAGCCACCCCCAGCCCACCTTCCACAGCCCCTTTAACCGCTTCCGGGCTACCCAATTCCATGGTGATATGCAGATCGTTGGTGTCTACGCCGACCTGTTGCAGGTATTCCATAGTCACCTCACGGGTGCCCGATCCTTCTTCGCGGGAAACGAAGGGATAATCCAGCAACTCCTGCGCCGTCACGCTTTCGTGACTACTCAGGGCATGATCAGGGTGGGCGATCACAATCATGGAGTCCATGCAACACTTGAGGGTGGCGAGGCTCTTGTTGGTAACCAGCCCCTCCACCAGCCCCAGATCAATGCTGTTATCCTCAATCATATGGACAATTTTGTCTGTATTGCCCACATGCAGACGTACCTGCACGTCGGGATACTTCATTTTGAAATCGCCCAGCACCCGAGGCAGCATGTATTCAGCGATGGTCGTACTGGCACCGATGAGCAGATGCCCGCGCAGATCACCAGTCATTTCCCCTACCCGGTTGGACATCTCACTGTAGAGCGAGATGATGCGCTCGGAATACTCATAAACCACCATGCCCGCCTCAGTGAGGCCGATGCGGTTGTGGGTGCGGTCAAACAAACGGGTATTGAATTGTTCTTCCAGTTGTTTGACCTGAAAAGTCACCGCTGGCTGGGTCATATGCAGTGTATCTGCCGCCTTGGTAAAGCTGAGCAGCCTTGCCACCGTGTGAAAAACCTGTAAACGCCTGTCTGCCATGAAAATCCTTAAGTCGCCCGCGACTTTTCACCAGTTTAGGGGTAATATCTGAGCGCTTCAATACAGTGTTTACGGAGGATAACCCATGCCCAAGGCTTGGGAAAAGCTCGATCTGCAAGGCGCTGGGGTACAGAGTCTACAAATTCGCCTGCAAAAACTCCAGAAAAAATCTCTATGGGGCTATCTATACTGGTGTCTGTCCCCTTTTGGGGCGCACCGTTTTTATCTGGAACAGTCATGGGCCTGGGTCTTTCCGCTGATCAGCGTCGCGATTCTCGTGCTGACATTTCTCGGCTTGACCTGGGAAGCTGTCGGTCTCGTCGTCGTCCTCTGCGCCGTCGCGCTCTGGGACCTCAGTCGCATCGGCCTGTGGATCAGCGCTTACAACAAGGAACTGCGTAAGGCAAGTTGGTTCGCCCAGCAGACGCCAGCCGCCCCCGCCAACTACCAGGGACGCGCGGACAGTAGCGAAAAGTCGGCGCAGTGGCAGCGCGAGTTACAAGACTATACCCAAGCCAAGGAGAGCGAGCGCGCCGGCCACCCTGCCACTAATACCCCCGCCAAAAAAGGTTTTGCGCCAGGCCAACGCCGCCTCTCTTTCGCGGAACAGGAGCGCCTGCTCGCCGAAATGGCCAAATCTCCGAAAAGTGCGACGGAGAAAAAGCCACCTGATTCTGCCAAAAAGTAGTCGGGATCAACTGAAGCCAGGCTATTGCTCCTTTTCAAACATGGCCAGATAGCGCTCCCTGGGGAGCGGAGGCTGTTTGGCTACCGCCAGGAAATCGGCGAGATGCAGGGGCGCACTGAGCCCCACCAAGGTGACCCCGATACCGGGCGTAGAGCGCACAAACTGGATGGCGCGTTGCGCCGCATCGGCCAGTTCCGGCATCGCTTCCTGCAAGGAAGGCACCTCTTCCCGCGCCAACAGGCCCTTGCCAAGGGGATGGCTCGCCATGATGGTCAACTTGAGTTGAAAAGCCGCCTGAATAGTCGAGCCGATGTTGCCCTGCCCCGTCACCTGACTGAAGCGCGTGTAGGCCTCCGGCATCAGCGCGTTGAATGGCACCTGTACCACCCGCAGATGGTGACGATTACCCTGCCCCGCCGCCTTCTCAGCCAACCCGATAAGGCTGGTCAGGGACTGGAACAGGGTATTATCCGTCTCTACCCGGCAGGCATTGAAGGTGGAAATGCCGTAGTAGCGGATCTTGTTGGCCTGCACCGCCGCTTCGAGCATGGTAAACACATCAATCAGCTTGCGGTACATCCCTTCTTTGCCAATCAATGGGATATGCACCTCCGGCTGATCCACCAAAAATACATCCAGGGTTTCCAGACCAGTTTGCGCGCGCAGGGTATCCAGTTGCCAGGCAATATATTCCGGACTCAGGCAGTGGACCCCTTGGACCATATCCTCCTCCTTGCCCAGCCCCTTGGCCACCACTTCCTCACGGAAAAATGCCAGCGGATCTTCTGGCCGTCCGTCGGGAAAGGTCAGAAACCCCCCCTTGCCAACCACGAAAAACTCCTCACGCTGGATACCCGCCGCCATCGCCTTCGCGATGCCCACACCTACCGCCCGCCCGGCCCGCCCGAAACGGTAGTTGGCACCAGTGTCGATGACGTTGATGCCCGACTGCAAGGCCCGCGCCACAATGGCCGCCACCGCGACATCCGTCACATCATCCACACCGCCGGGGAAGGTACCGACGCCGAGGGAAGATAGCTTGATGCGAGTGTTCAAAAAGTCACTGAAGTGTTCGTCAGCGAGGATCCCAGCGAAGCGTGCCACGTAGGCCTTGGTACCGGCACTGTTGGCGGCCCCCGGAATCAGTCTATTTTCCGCAACATTCACGCAGCGTTACTCCTGTTGGCAAAAAGGGGATGATGTTGCAGCAAAAAATCCAAGCGTTCACGCAGCTCGGCGCGCACCGGCCCCAGTAGGGGCGCATCTTCCAGCGACAAGAACTGCTGACCATAGTCCGGCGCGTCCTCATCGTCCAATTCCCAGTCGACCGTCGTGAGCAACGTCTGTCCGGCGGCTGGTAATTCCGCCGGTAACGAGCGACCGCTGAGGATGGCCCAGAGGCCGGTCCAGCAGCGCGCCAGGGCAACCGGATGATAACCGCCCCCGCCCAGAACCAGCAGACGCGGACTTTCCGCCACGATCTGGCGCACGACCTGCCAGAACAGGCCGTTGGCGATCCGGAACTTGCTCAGAGGATCCGGTGCAAGGATATCGGTGCCCGCCTGCAAAACGACGACATCAGGGCTGAAGCGCTGCAAAACACGAGGCCATAACTCGGCAAAAGCCAACACATATTCGCTGTCATTCACCTCTTTGGGCAAAGGCAGATTAACCGCCAGCCCCGGCCAGTCGGTGAGCTTCCCGCCCTGAAAGGGATAGGCGTAGTCCGTATCCATGTGCAGGGAGACCGTCAGCGTGTCCGAATCTTCCACAAAGGCCGCCTCCACCCCATCACCGTGGTGCGCGTCCATGTCCCAGTACAACACCCGCAACCCGGCGCGGCGCAGGCGCTGAATAGCGAGCACCGGGTCGTTGAGGTAGCAGAAGCCACGCGCCTGACCCGGTGCGGCATGGTGCATTCCGCCCGCGGGGCTGAAGGCGGTTGCGCCTTCCAGCACGGCTTCCGCCGCGAGCACGCTGGAGCCGGTAGCCAGGGAGGGCGTATCGAAAAAACCGGGGAAATAGGGATTCTCCAGCGTACCCAACTGATAACGTTGACGATCGCTGTCCTGCACACCACCACGAAACTGTGCCCGCTCAAAGGCCTGTATGTAATCTTTTGTATGAAAGCCGAAGAGCTCCTGATGACTCGCCGGGCGGCCCTGCCGGTATTCTTCCGGCGCCATGGCCCCGTAACTGTTGATGAGGTCCAGGGTCAGGGATACCCGCGGAATCGCCAGGGGATGGTTACTCCCATAACTCTCCCGCCGGTAACGCGCCGCGCCGACGAAGACCGCCGGGCGGGTCGCAGCGATTTGTGGGCGCAGCATCCCCCGCTCGTTCACATTGCTGGCAACCATCTGCGCCTCATCCGTCACGCGCTGTGACCGCGCAGGCGCAGATAAATCTCCGGCAGACGCGTCGGTAGGCTGTCGAGATGGGGCAACACGAGATAGTGCCCCGGCCCGAAAACCAGCGGCAGATATTCGCCACCACGCGGATCGAGACTGATACAAAAGGCGTGAATACCCAGGTCTTGCGCCTCCTTCACCGCCATGCGCGTATCCTCCTGCAAATAACGAAAGTCACCGCCGTCGTCATAATCTGCGGGACGGCCGTCCGACAGAATCAGCAGCAAACGTCGCTGCGCCGGACTGCGCAGCATGAGCCGTGCGCTATGGCGGATGGCTGCCCCCATGCGTGTCGCCAAGCGCCCGGACAAGCCGCCGAGCAAGGCCCGCGCCCGGGAATCAAACTTGTCGGCAAAGCGCTTGATAGGGTAGAGCAATACCTCGTCATGATATTTGCTGGCGAACCCATAGAGGGCAAAAGGATCACCCACTTCTACCAGTGCCTCGCCGAAAAGGAGCATGGCCGCGCGCAGACGATCCACCACCCGTACCCCGGAATCTCCGGCCTCTGCCATGATGGAGGTGGAGAGGTCGGCAAGAAGCAGTACGGAAGTGTCCCGCTGTTGCGGTCGTCTTTGTTGGTAGATGCTGGCTTTGGGCGAACGCCCGGCGCGCCGTTCCACCATAAACTGCACTGCTGCCTCCAGATCCGGCTCGTCACCCTCGTACTGCCGACGGCGCGGCGCCATCCGGGTCGGCTTCTGCGCCTGCAAGGCCCGCTTCAGACGCCTTAATGTACCGTCATATTCTGCGGCAATGGCGACAGCTCTGACCTCATCCTGTTCGCGCAGGGGGCGCTCGTGCACCCGTGCCCAGTTTTCCTTATAGTTCTGCTGCCGGTAGTCCCATTCCCGATAAGGCCAGCCGCCTTGGGGACCTTGTACCCCGCGACCACTGCCAACAACCTTGGCAGGAATGGGAATACCGACCCCGACGCGCCCGCCGGTCCCCTGAATGTCCTCCGGTGGGATATCCATATCCGGATCGTTGCCCTCCGCCTGTTGCGGGGCCTCCCTGGGCTTTTCTTCATGGCCGGTGGCACCTAGCTCGCCACCACCATCCATCTCCGGCGCATCAGTGCCGCGTTTATGGCGCGGGTACACCGGTCGTGCGGCATTAGGCGAATGGCCGGGCAGATAAGCGCTGGCCCGTTCGGACAAGGATATCGGCGGCAAATCCGTCGTCGCATACAGGGTCAACGCCGCCCGGAAGGCATCGACAATGCCCGCCTGCGCCATCGTCAGAACAGCGAGTTCGGCAGACAAATGTCCGGTGCGCGCCTCTTCCAGCAGTCGTAGCGCCTCCTCGTAGTAACGTCTGGCCGGTCCTCCCGGCGGATTGTGGGCATGCGCCGCCCGCAACACCCGCGCCAGGTAGCCGGGCATCTGCCGTTCCAGCGCCGCATCCACGCGCAAGTCTTCGCAGAGGTCGAAAATAAGCTGGAAGCGGATCAGGTCTTCCCCAAACTGCGCGAAGAGCGGCCGCCAGGTAATCCGCTGGTCGGGATCCAGGGGAGGATGCTCCATACCGATTTCCGCAAAAAGAGCGCGGATGGCGTCCTGCTCGTAGCTGTCAAACGCCAGATGCGCGCCGGTATGGTAAAAGGCGAGCAGTGCCTCCTCCCGGTCCGGCATCACCGCCGGTACGAAGAGGCTACGCCCGTCGGTCTCCAGAAAACTGCGCCCGCCTTCCAGGCTCCAGTCGCCCTCTTCCAGGGGCAGATGCAGCCCGGTCCAGGCCTGAAGCAGAAGTCCAAAGAGCCGCTTGTGGGTCCCCATATGAAAGCCGGGCAGAACCTCCAGCAAGAAGCTGCGCGCTTCGTCACTCTCCAGCCGGAACCAGGCCTCACCACGCACGCGCCCCGCAGCCAGCACATCCGCTCCGCGCCTCGCCCACTCTGCTACACCCTCCAGCCCGCAGATGCCACGCACCTTGATGGCACCTTCCAGATACGTCCCCAAGCCCAGACGGCCCTTGGCCAGGGTATCGGCGGGCGTCAGCAGCGCCCGCAACCCCTCAGTGCCCGCGTCGCCAAACAGAATGGCTGCAGGCACCCGGAAATAGGACGCCGCGCTGTCCACGTGCCGGTCAACCCAGGCGGCACCCAAGGCAAACCACAACGCCTCTCCCTCGACGCCCCAACCCCGGCGTACCGCGCTGGCCTGTTCAAAGAAGCCCACCGCCGCCCGGAAGGTTCCGCGCTGACTGAGGAACCTGCGGGCCTGGTCCAGCCAGGGGTCCAAGCCCCCAAAGGCTTTTACCAAATCGGCGGTGGTATGAAAAAACGCCTTGCCTGCTTCCCGATCATAAAAAAACAGGTCCCGCCCGGTCTCCAGGTACCGCAAGGTCGCCACCTCACCGAATGGGGTGACCGCCGGCAAAGCCGCCCGTGCATCCCTCCCGGCCACAAAGCTGATGGCCGCCAGATGGTCGAGGATATCCTCCGTCGCCGCCGACATGGCCGTTCCTTAGCTTTGTTCCGGGAAGAAGGTCCGGAAAATCTCCAGCAGCGCCTCGGCCAATTCCGGATCGTCCGTCTGCGGATTGATGATCGCCACGGTACAGGCCTCCAGCGCGTCCAGCCCCGCCGCCATCAGCGCACCCGCATAGATCAGGGCGCGGGTAGAGGTCACTTCCTGCAATCCCTGATCCTTGAGATTCCGCGCCTTACCCGCCGCCGCCACCAGCGCTCTGGCCCGACGCTCATCCATGCTCGCCTCTTTCATCACAATCCGGGTTTCCACATCGGCGGGCGGATAGTTGAAATTCATCCCCACAAAACGCTGCTTGGTCGAAGGTTTGAGGTCCTTCAGCACCGTCTGGTAGCCCGGATTGTAGGAAATCACCAGCATAAAATCGGGGTGCGCAGTGATCTCTACACCGAGCTTCTCAATGGGCAGATGACGACGATGATCGGTCAGCGGATGAATGACGACCGTCGTATCGGTACGCGCCTCGACGATCTCGTCCAGGTAGCAGATCGCGCCCTCCCGCACCGCTTTGGTCAGCGGGCCGTCCTGCCAGACCGTCTCGTTACCCTCGATCAGAAAGCGTCCGACCAGATCCGAACTGGTAAGGTCTTCATGGCAGGCCACGGTCACCAGCGGCCGCTTCAGACGCCACGCCATGTGCTCCAGAAAGCGGGTCTTACCGCAGCCCGTCGGCCCCTTGAGCATGACCGGCAAACGCCGACCCCAGGCCGCCATGAACACGCTTACTTCATTCGCCACCGGCTGATAAAAAGGCTCATCGATAAGCAGGCGCAAGCCGTTACTCGCTGCCATTTTCGTCTCACTCATTCTTTGTCCCCATTGTTTTGCTCGGCATGACTGCGCAGGTACAGATAGATATGGCGCAGGGTATGAATCACCATGCGCTCCGGTTGAGCGGGCAGCGCATCGGTACGCTCCTCTTGCAGGCAATTCTGGTAATAAATCAGTTCACGACAATTATCGCGAATGGTGTTCCAGTAGGGGGCACCTTTCACCAGCACCCTCCACAATTCCAGCAAACCCGCATCACTGACATAAGCTTTGCGCTCTGCAGCCAGCATAATACGCAACATAGCTGACGCCTCTTCCACGCCCGCCACCACCAGCTCCGGCAAGGCCATCCCGGCATCCTGCTGCCGTGCCAGCGCCTCAATACGCTCGTGCGTTGTATCTAATGCGCTCATTAACTCGTTTGACTGCGTCATCATCACTCCTGATGGATTTTCCGAACGCGACCCGCTACCGCTCCGCGCGATTTTCGTCTAGGATAAAAGAGTTTCAGCTGAATGCGTGCATAATTCATTTTATAGTGTGATTAAGAAGGGGCTACCATGAGTACGAATCTGATCAAAATGGTCAAACTCAACAACCTGCAATACAATGCCAATCGCGACCCGCAGGTTTACCGCCGCGTCGCTGGCCATCCTTTCCGGATTCAGGCCATGCTGGAAGGCAAGGGCACCGCGAAGATCAGTGTCACCTGCGAAGGCAAGGCCCTGAAAGAAGCCAGCCTAGAATTGCCCGGCATTTTCTCCTACGAAATCACCTTCAAGAACGCCGGCATCCGTATTGCCACGCTCACCGTCAGCGCCAACGGCCAGAGCGAGAGCCACGACCTGCTGCTGGACACAGAAGCCCACGCCAAAGTCGGTTAACGCTTCACCGCAGGCAACGCCCATCGGTTCTCCAGCTGGTGGGCAGTACCCCAACATTTACCAGCCAAACAGAGCAAAAAACTCTGGTAGGCGCTGCAAGCCCGCATCCCGGTCAAAAAAGCGATCCGCCCGCGCCGAACGCGCCGCATTCCGCTGTTCCTGGCTTCCACCCAGACAAAATATCGCAATATTCAATTGATATTCCCGCCGCAGAGTATCAATCAATTCAATAGGCTCTACAATTTCCGGATCATCCAGGTTCAGCAGCATAAACCGATGCAGCAACACGTCCTGCCAATCGCCCAGGTCGTCCAGGTTCGTAGCTTCCGTCATCTCCCAATCTTCGGGCATCCCTGCCACGACCGCCGCGTGCAATTCCGGATCACTTGCCATGAGAATAAAGCGCTTACGCATCCGATCACCGATACTGGGCACTTAGCTACCTCCATTGTCAGAATATCCGTGAGCCGTGCGGTGGGGCTCAATCCGTCCAGACCGCTGTCCCTAATAGCCTTTCACCCCAGAACGGGGCTTCCTTTCCGGCGATTTCTCGCAACCGCTCGCCAAGCTGGACGGGGTCAGGCTGCAGGCCGGTTAACCGTGCCCCCTGCCCCGCCGACCAGACAGAGCCAGCGACGCGCCGAAAGGTGCCATTTTCCGTCCACACCCGCAACCAATGGCCATCGGGCCAGTGCTGCTCCGTCAGGAAAGCACGCGCTTTGAGCTTGATACCGGCAGGCACCCGACGGCGGACGGGCTGGTCCCAGTCCACATCCTCCAACTCAGTCTGCTCCATCGCACGCCGCTCTCTCTCCGTAAGCGCCGTCGGAAACGCCACTTCCCAGCCCATAGCCTGCAACAACCGCGGACAGAATTTCAGCACTGCCTCCACACCGATCACTCTGTTCAGCAACTGCGACCAGCTACATATCCCTTCCTGCAAAGCCTCTGTCAGCCATGTGCGAAAACCCGCCGAAGGGGCTGCCACACAGTCTACAAAGGACGCCCACTGCGCCTCCAGAATAAAGCTGCCACCCAATACCAGACTATGCCCAATGGTCGCAGCCCCGGTGCCACCGATCTTGCGCCCTTGGCACCAGAAATCATGCCCTTCCCGCGCCTCCACTTTCAGGCCAAAATATTCATGCACAGCGATCACCCAAGGGGCAATCAGGGCAAACAGCTCAGGCGCACGGCGCACCCGCGCAGTCGGCGGAAAGATAAAGAAATAACTCAGCTGATCAGGATCTACCCAGACCAAACCACCACCCAGGGCTCGTTGCACAATCGGAATCCTCAGCCGCTCACAAGCCGCCCGGTCCAGCTCCGCACCCGGTCCCTGTGCGGCCCCCAGACTCAGATGGGCATCAGACTGCGCCAGCAGCAGAATGGGCATATCCTGCTCGCCCTGCGCCTCCGCCAAACCAACATAAGCCTGGTGCAGAGCCTCCGGGGCGAGCTTCTCCAAACGGATCAGACGAATTCGCACGACTTACAAAACTGCGTCCAATCGAAACAACCGATTCGCCCCAATCAACTCTGCGCAATCTCCTCCTGCGCTTCTTTATCCTTCGGGCGATAAAAAGCAGAAAAATAAAAGTCGCGCTCATTGAGGGCCTGATGCCAGCGCACTCGTTCTTCCACGCCCGCCTGCATGATCCCTGCCATGGCCATGGACTGCTCACTGTCGAGAATCAGGATGCCATCCTGCAAATCTTCATCCAGATCAATAAAATGTGCCGCCAATCCTTGCGGCTCCTGGATATGTACCAGGAAAGACTTGCATGAGGGATCTTCCGGGTCCAGTGGTGTCATCACCAGACGCCCCAGATAAGCCATGCGCGCCAGTTGATTGAAACGGGGAATCTCCAATTTTTTCCCCATCTTGTACTTTTTCAGCTCGTTCTTCAGGCTGCTCACGTCGGTAATCGGTATCGACTTCATGACAATCCCTAGCAATACGGTCGGCTATATATTCCCCCAAAACCCCCTCCCCATGCAAGACGCCCACAAAAAAGGAGACGGTTGCCCGTCTCCCGCGTAACCCGAGGAGGGATTGTTTAGAATACGTAACCGATTTGAAGGCCGTAGGAGTTTTCATACATGGTAGCGCTGACAGGCATAGGTCCACCAAAAGGGGAGGAACCAGCCGGACCCGTGTTGGTATTGGAGAACTCATGCATGTAGGCCTCCGTCAACTTCCACCCCATGCCCAGCTTCTGCGTGGCACCGAAGGTAATGGCACTCTGCACGATGGCCGGGAAGATCAGATTGGAGGCAATCGTGTTGTTACTGATGGGATTGGAACCATAGGTATAACCTGCACGTACCTGCAACCAGTTGGTAAGATCATACTGTGTGCCGATGTTGGCCACCCACTGGTTCTTCCAGTGCATCGGTAATGCAATAGAGGATACACTACCCGCAGGTGCGCCATGATAAACCGCATTCCAAGGACCAGACACGTCAAAGTTATTCATAGTGCTCGCCCAGTTAATCCACTGCCCCTCTACACTGATTAACCATTGCGGGATTGGGCGGATCGCCAGACCAAATGCAACCTGCTGCGGATAATTCAGAGTACCGCTATATTGACCGGGAGTTCCGTATACCCCAGACATGGTTTGAGGGTTTATCTGATTTTGAACACCCGCCTGCCAGTTTAGGGACGAAAACCAAATGGGTGATTTATAGGTCAGGCCCAAGGTGACCATGTCATTCACTTTGTACAACATACCCAAAGTAAATCCCGCGCCATAAGCCCACGATGGATTAGCAAGATTCAATCCACCCGTATTCAATGGACCCATTGGTCCATAGGCAGACGCATACTGCGAAAAAGTCTGCTGGAAAGATGCTTGTTCAGCAGCAATATTCAGCGTAGCACCCACAGCCAAATGATGATTCACCTTCATAGCAATAGAAGGTGCCATTTGCATAAAGGTAATGCTACTAAAAGCTTGCGCGTATCCGCCATAGGGCATATTAGGGTTGGCAGGCACATTCTGCAAATAATTCACGCCCAAGCCGGAGGTGCCATACACACCACCACCAAATACGATCCCATCGCCGAATGCAGGTGCAACCCAGCCAATCGCCGGAACACCGTAGACGTTGGTGTGGCTGCCAATCTCGCCAAATCCCAAATTCGTCTTGCGAACCGGATTAAAAATTTCTGCCGAGAAGGCGGCTTGCGGAGCCATCAATGCCAATCCGGCCGGGTTGCTGATAGCCGCAGACAGAGGATCATCCGGCGCCGCCACCACGGCACCTGCCATACCCACGGCATACTGACCAATACCAATCAATTGATAACCATCAGTTGCGAATGCGCTGACCGACAGGCCCATCGCCAATGTCGCGCCAACCGCAATTCCTAAAATTTGTGATTTTTTCATCTAAATCCTCCGCCCTCAGTTGTGTCGCTAATGACACGATGATTGTGTCGGAAGCGAAACAGTGATGCAAGACCTTGGTTCTATCATTTTTTTAATCCGTTTATCAACCCACAAAATGATGGTTTATTAGCAATAATAAATATTATAAAGACCTATAAGAGAACGCACATAAACTCAACAAAAAAGGGGCCAAAGCCCCTATATGCGCATTACATAATACACCCCGATTCGGGATGAGACCTTGGCGCTAGCCCAAAAACTGCAAATCCTGCAATCGCATCTGGCGCCGCACGATTTCCACATCTTCCTTGTTCAGCGCAAAGGGAAAGGAGCGGATATCCGAAGGCGACGAATCCCCATAAGGCCGATTACAGGCGCTGACTTCTTCGTCATCCTTCCCTGGGCAGCCGGAGGTCTGAAAGGGCTTACCGGAGTTGATGATGTCTTCCAATTCCGCCTGGGGATAACCGAAACCCAGTACGCGACCATACTGATCAAACTCCATATCCTCATAACGGCCACCCGCATAGTCAATCAGGAATCGGCCCAACTGCACCCGGCGCCAATGGTCCTGGGGCACGGCGTCCCAATCTTCCATCATGGAGCCCTTCTCTGGGAAGAAGGCAAACATGTGGTTGTGACCACCCATATCTTTCATCTTCTGACAGACGGCGAGGATTTCCTGCTCCGTCTCGCCCATGCCGCAGATCAAGTGCGCGCCGAATTTCTCGGGTCCGTAAATTTCTGCCGCCCACTCGATGGTCTGCCAGTACTTATCCCAGGAATGAGGGCTCTGCACCGTCTTGCCACGGGTACGCTCAAAGATTTCCGGCGTCACGGCATCCAATGCGACGGTAAATATATCGGCACCCATCGCCTTGAGGTCGATCAGATCCTGCTTCTCCATGGTGGTCGGATTGGATAGGATGGAGGCGGGAATGTGGGGCGCCACTTCCATCCAGCGCTTCAGTATGACTTGGGTATCATGGTCGGAATCGGGGTGGGTGATCATACTGATGCACATACGCTGGAACTGACCCTTGTCGCTGTTCTTGGCGATACGTTCGAGCATTTCATCCACGCGCACCGTCGGCCAGTCCACCCGGATGAAGTTGCGGTCGGCGTAATCACGGCTCTCTTCGCGGTGCCGGGCCAGACCACAATAGGTACAATTGGCACGGCAACCTTCCGGATAGGTCATCAACAGGTTCAGGCAATTGGTACAGGAGGTTCGGTGCATCACTCCTGGCACCAGGCCCAGGGTAATCGCCGCTGCGGTGCTGAGCTGCACATACTCCGGCGACCGCATCGTCGGCGTTTTGACGAAATAATCCGGGCGATAAAAGTTCAAGGGCTGGGAATTTTCTTGCGCTACCGCACTCATGGAAGCTCCTCCTGTCATTCCGCCTTAGGCGGCAAAGTATTCATCAAAGGCGATCCAACCGGATCGCATCACCCTGTCTTTCTGGGCCGCAGGCTGTCGCCACACGGCTTCCAAAGATTTTCTCCGCTGCACGGCCCGCGCCAGGGCCGGGCCAAATTGATCCTGCATATCCTCGGCGTAACTCTCCAATGCTTCCCCATCGCCCGCCAGATAATCAGCAGCGGCCAGTCCTGCGCCCTCCCCGCTGATCACCGCAGCGGGGATGCCCGCACCGGTAATGGGATGGGTCAGCCCCGCCGCGTCCCCGGCAAGCACCACGTTGCCATGTACCATCAGCCGAATACCGCCCACGGGAATCGCGCCACCGGTACGTCCGAGGACGGCTTCGCCGATGATGCCGCGCTCTACCATCTGCCAATGCAACTGCTCCAGCGGCAATTTAAGATTATCCTCAAAACGCCGATCCGCACCCAATCCAAGATTCGCCACCGGCCCGCGGGGAAACAACCAGCCATAGCCGCCAGGAAAGGCGTCCGAGAGGAAAATATCCGTATCCGCATAGGAACGCAGCAACGGCACCGTATACTGACGGGTATAAACAACCTGTTGATGCGGCATGCCCACCGCTGCCGCCACCAGACTATGTGGCCCATCGGCACCAATCAGCAAGCGGGGACGCACCGTCAACTCCTCATCCGTGCCGCGCCGCAAGCGGGCCACTGCGCCATCCCAGGCGAGGAATCGGCAACGCATTTCCACCTGCGCGCCCGCCGCCTGCGCCAACTCCGCCAACCCCTGATCAAAACGTGCCCGGTCAATCATCATGCCGGGGAAGACACTGTGGTGCTGTAGCCCGGATGGTAGTACCGTCAACATCCCTTCTATGTCCTGCACCCGCGAATCCGTTTCATGTACGGTACGCAAGAGCGGCATGGGGACAAACTCGGCACATTGCACCGGAACACCGACCTCCGCACGGCGATCCACGCAGATCACCGTCAGGCCCTTGCCCGCAGCGGCACGCGCTGCCGCGGCGCCGGCCGGACCAGCACCTATCACCAGTACATCTATGGCTAAGGGGTTCACGCGTCTTTTGCCGCCATCCGCAATACCGTCGCGAAATGTTCCGGCTGTAAGCCGAAACCATCGACAGCCTGTTTCTCGAATAATCCCTCGATAATGCCATCCACGTCATTCAGATGGACATTACGCAGCGCCGCCTCCAGATCGACGATAGCGCGCCGCGGCTGAACAAAATAATCACCGCTAAAGTGAACCTGCCGCACACGATTCCCATAGCTATCCCAGAGCATTTCCGCTCGCAGCGTGCCACCGGGGGCGCGTAACGTCGCTTTACGCAACGGCATATCGTCGCGCGCACGGCGGTTGATGCCGAGCCACTCCGCGTCACGCACCTCCGCCAACGCCTCCGGCAACAGCGCGGCTACGGCATCCGGCAAGTCGCCCTGGACGAAAGACAGCCCCAAATGCGCGCGGAAACCATCCAGCAAGACCTTCTGCACCGCCATCAACTCCGGTGCTTTACCCAACAAGGCTTTTAAGCTCGTCACCCGTTCCGACACCGAAGAGATGGCATGGGCATCCAGTTTCTCCAGCGGTACGCGCAGTACGCGCAACATCCGCGGAATGTCCAGATCGACCAGCACCGTCCCCTGAAACAGCAAGGTGTCTCCATCCATAATCCCACCGGTGCCGGAAATTTTTCGCCCTGCCACTTCAATATCATTGCGCGGACGAAATTGTGCGGTCACTCCCAAAAGAGACAAGCCAACCGCTGCCGCTTCACAGATCTTTCGTGACAGCGACGCCATATCACCCTGGGGCAGCGCGTCCCGCCGACACACCAACTCCCAACCTATCTGGGTGGGATCAAAAATCAGTGCACCACCACCGGTGAGACGACGCTGCACCGCGATCCCCTGCTCACGACAGAACTCCAGGTTGAGTTCCTGCTCCGGCGATTGGTGATAGCCGACCAGAGCGGACTCCTCAAAGCGCAGGAAACGGAAAATATTGGGAATCTGACCTTCGGACATCGCCAGGAGCAATGTCTTGTCTAAGGCCATATTTTCGTCGGCCGGGCGCAAGCCGGTATCGACTACAAGCCAGTCTTTAGCGTTATGCGTGTTCATAACGCAAGCCACCGGACGAACGTGAAGTCTAGAAGAAACAATGCAGTCTCAGGCCGTAAACACGATCGGGATATCCCGCAGATGGGTACGACGCTTCGGTGCAACGGGGACATAATCCAGCGGCATAGTGGTCGTCTCGTCACCGAGCGCCAGGACTTCTTCACCGACAATCATGGAGCAGCAGGACGGTGTCACAAAGACATCCCGTTCCAGGTGCTTGGCGAGGGCCAGCATGCCGTCCGAGGGGAAGGCCACCCCGTTCAGTCCTGCCATAACCGCATAGGTATCGGTGATGGAGCGATGCACACCGGAAGGTCGTGCGCAGCCCAGCAATACCGGAGTTTCCGGCAGAGCTGCCCGCGCATCCATAAAGAATTTACCAATTTCATCCGCTGCTGGCGTCGCGAAAGGCCGACTCGAAGAAGCGTACTGCGGCATGATGACCACCAGCACCAGTGCGCTGGGCAGATGCCGCTGGATAATTTCGAGAGCGTTCCACTCACCAAGCAGCTCTCCGTAATGCAGCCCGATGACAATATGCGGCACCACTTTCATCTTGGTGGCCACCAAGGCTTCCAGGGCGGCCTCAAAATCATCCACCGAACGGCGCAAATGGTACACTTGGCTAATGGTGTCCTGTGCACCGATTACATCCATCATGGCCACATCAACACCCGCATCCTCCATCCCGCGCGCAAACTCCGGGGTGGCAATACCCGTATGCATGGCAATCTGTAAATTCGGATAGCGATCCTTAATCTTGCGCACCGTCGGAAAATAGGGTTCGTAATGGACCACGTTCTGATGGTCAGAACCGCCTGAAAGAAGCAGCCCACGGCCTCCATCCAGGACAATTTGGTCCACCAGACGATCCAGTTCTTCTGGCGTCCGCACCGGAATCATCGGCTCCAAAATCTTCGCCTTACAGTGATCACATTGTAACTTGCAGTCCCCACCGGTGATGGAGATAGCGGGAAACGCATTCTTCCCGCACGCGGAGACTTCCGACGTTTCATGATGTTTAAAAGAAGGCGTATAGAAATTGATACGACCCACCTGAGTACCGGACAGTCCGGACCACCGTTCACGCATAGAGTCCACCAAATCTGCATTGAGGACCAAATCCTCCAAAGCCTCTACTTGAGAAACAGCGTTTAACCATGGGTTCATATGAATTTCCATCCTTTACACAGAGAGAAAGCTGGACGGCCGCAAATGCGGCCGTCTTCTTGGATCATGACGGCTTTGCGAATCAGCAGCCGCCAAAACCATCAGCAGTCATCTTTTCTTCGAAGGCCGCCAAAGCGTCGGCACCGGTCTTCAGTTCACCAGTGTCACCGTCGAAGTCTGCCGGGGTAAGCTTGGCAATCCAGCCGCTGCCGTAGGGATCTTTATTGATGAGGCCGGGATCTTTCGCAACATCATCATTGCTCGATACGACGGTGCCACTGACTGGGCTCTTCAACGGGCCAACCCATTTTCCAGACTCAACGGTCGCCGCCGACTTGTCCTTCTTGATGTCCTTACCAGCGCCCTTCGGCGTATAAGAAACGATCTGTCCCGCCAACGCACAAGCATAGGAGGTCATGCCGATGGTCACACTGCCATCATCTTCCTTGCGTAACCACACGTTATTATCCACGTTGTACAGCAGGTCCTCGGGGATTTCACAGCCACGTACAGTTCCCATCATTTTCTCCTTCGGGGTCACATTTTAGGTAAACAAAGCATGCTGCCAGGCAGCATTATTTAAAAAAACAACAATCGGTCAACGGACAAAATCAAGTCGGCGAGATCACCGGCAGACGCCACCGCATCCACTTCTTCAATCAGGTTATCAGCCTGAATCTCATAGCCTGGAAGTGCCGGACGACATACATGAATTTCTACCCCGGCATTCTTCGCGTCACGAATAAAGTCAATAATGCGCTTGCCACCAGCCATCGCCGAGAGATTTTCCGCGACCCCTGCCTGCATCAGCCTGACCGCTTCCATCGTGCAAAAAATCTTAACCTCAGCATCCATGGAAGACAACAGGGCGCCTAGATAAAAAGGTGTCGCACAGCGATGTGCCGTGCTTGGCCCGCTGGTCATCACGATGACTACCGACTTTTCGCCCTGATCCTCCAGGTAGTGATCGCTCATCGCATTCCTCGTTCACAATGAATATCATCACGCAGACAGCGCTGCCGGTACAAATCAAAGGCAACGTCTCCAGTAGACAGCTTTTCGAGCGCAACATCTACCGAAGCCACTGGCCGTACCCGTGCGATCCATGCTTCGTAGGGCTCAATATTGAGAAGATTAGGATCTTCCAATACATCTTCGTTGGCCGCATCAATCACGCAATCAAAGACATTCGGCACCGGGCCCGCCCATTTCCCACTTTCAATAGTGGCGACCGGCTTGCCCACCGGACGACGTGTTCCAGGCCTGCGTACCCGGACGTGCAATATCTTTCCCGCAATCGACTGAGATATGTCGGTCATACCCACGGTAAGTGTGCCGTCGCCTTCACGTCGCACCCAGATTTGGCATTCCCGATCGTAATATAATTCGGCGCGGAATTCGCAACCGTTACATTCCATAGCCTTCCCCTGGTGTCAGCGGCAGGTAAAAAAAAGCGCCCCACAAAGGGGCGCGTTTCCACACCGTCAGATAATACCTTTGGCCGCGAGGAGATCCATCGAGTCGCTGACGTTGTCGGGGATGCCGACTTTGCGAGCAGACAGACCCATGGCCAAACCGAGCAATTGGGTAAAGTAAATCACCTTGACGTTCGACTTGATGCCAAATTCCGTCTCAGCGCGAACCTGATGCATTTCCAGGCCAGAATGGCAGGTAGGACATTCGGTAGCGATCACTTCCGCACCCGCATCTTCCGCCGCCTGAAGGATATTCAGCACCAACTGGGTGGAAGTGTCCGAATCCGATAGCGTATGGGCGCCGCCACAACACGCCGTTTTCAGAGGAAAATCCACACTGACGGCACCGGCAGCGGATAACAAGTCATCCATAAAGTGTGGCGCATAAGAAGACTCGGAGCCAGGACCCTGATCCTTCTCCGGAAAAATCTGCCGGGGACGGGTGTACATACAACCGTAGTAGTTGGCAATCTTCAGCCCATTCAAGCTCTTCTTGACCTTACTTTTGATGCCATCGGTGCCTACTTCTTCCATGAACCATTCCAACGCATGCAAGCTGCGCACATCGCCATCATATACAGGATCACCCGATTTGTCGGCGAGCTCCTGCACCGTTTTCATGGTTTCTTCCGAAGTAGCGCACTCATATTCGGCTTGCTTCAGATTACGATAGCAGCCATTACAAGGCGCCATCACCGTATCGCAGCCCTGCAGCTTACTGGCAATAGCCAGATTCCGTGCGGACATATACGTCTGCAGCATGGGATGAATGTTCTTCACTTCCATCGCACCACAACAGTTGTAGTCTTCGAGGTTTTCCATCTCCAGACCGAGTTCTTTCACCAGAACGCGGGTGGATTTGTCATAGGGTCCGCCGGAACCTTCCAGCGCACAGCCCGGATAATATGCAACTTTAGCCATGATGAGCGGCCTCCTTCTGTGCCTTCACATACTCAGCGAGGACTTCACCGGTTTTACCCCATGATTTGGTCTTCGGACGAAACACCGTGTTCATTCCCATTTTGGCCAACTGGCCTAAAGGCAGGTGCTTAGTCAAACGTTTGCCAAACTCCACGATCCAGGCCTGCACCATGGGCTGGCCGGAGCGCTTGAAAAACCCCATCATCACCTCAGTATCTTCAATGCGCCCATACTCGATACACTGATGCGTGAACTCTTCATCAAAATGTGTGGACAGCGTCTTGGGCGTCAAGCCGTTCTCTTCCAGCCAATGCGCTGTCGCCTTCATCACTCCTTCAGGACGGACATCCTTAGGGCAGATGTTGGTGCATTTATTGCAGGAAACACACTGCCAGATGATGTCTTTATCCTTTATCAGCTCGGCTTTCAGCCCCAAACGAATCAGATAAATCCAGTAACGCGGATTAAAATCCACGTTCTGCGCATACATGGTGCAGGAATTGGTACAAGAACCGCACTGCCAGCAGCGATGCACGTTCTCACCACCGCTGTAGCTCTGGATGATTTCTTCAAAATGCTCTTCATAGTCCGTCAGCGTGCGTGGGGTAATCATGGTGTTCCAAGAACCGGAAACATCTACCCCATCTACTACCAGATGATCGTGCTGCAAAATCCGATCGGGATCGATCAGTGTTTTTTCATGAATAGCCATAGCCGCTCCTATACCCTAATTCATCAATGAATGTCGTCTCTCTTGATACGAGAGCCACCCATCCGCCGGTGTACCTCTACGCCCAGCAACTTACGGATCTGTTCCGTAAAGTCTGTTTGGCCGCCAAAATCTGAACGCAAAAAGCCCTCTGCCATAGCGCGCACATATTGCGAATACTGGTGGGCCAGGATGATATCGACCATATAAAATACATCACGATATACCCCTAGTTCTAACAGCGCTTCCCGCATCCATTGGCGCAAACCCTCAAACATTTCCGGACTTTCGCCGAAAGGGAAATCGGTCAGGTAGTCGCCCCCACGGATGAACTCCCGCACCGCGCCTGAGGTCGTACTTTGATCCCAGACCCAACGCGTCATCAGCGGATACCGCTCTGGGTCACTGAAGTGCAAAACTTCGGCTCCCATATCCCTGATAACGCGTTTCGCTTTTCCTGTAGCAGGTAATGCCTCCTCAAAACGCATCATGCGCTGTGCCAGATCGCCGTGACCATCCAGCAAATCGCGCATCAATTCACCTACCCGTGCAGCGCCCTGCTCTTCTATGACCGGCCAGATTTTGCGTCTCGCGGTAAACATCTGCTCCACGAGATGCGCCATCTGTGCGTCCGTCAGCGGCCGTTTGTCCTCCAGCAGGAGACGACGAAAACTCGCCGTCTTCTCCGTCAGGCTACTGACCAGGTCAGCAAGACCCTGCTGCCCCTCGAATGCCTCTTCAAGCTCATAAAAAGATCTGCTGAGCAGTCCCTTATCGAGCTCAATCGGCAGTGAGGCGGGAACGATATGCTCTTCGTTCCCGTTGTGGTAGATGTCAGCTGGCAACTTTCTGCTGTCCGTAGAGATCGGCTACCGCACGCGAACCAGCGGACTGACCCTGAGCAATAGAACTATCAATATCCTCCGGACCTGTAGCAGCGCCGCACACATAAATACCCTTGCGCGTCGTGCCCTGGCTATTCGTGTACTGTTCCGCACGATCAATGAATCCATGCTTTTCCAGACCAATACCAAAAGTCTTGGCAATTTCAGGATTCAGCGCGTTGGGATCCATGCCAATGGCGTGAACGACGATATCCATGGGAATCACAATAGGACGCTTAACCAGAGTATCTTCGCCTTTGACCAGCAGGCGACCGTCGGGTGATTTGGTGACTTCGGCGATACGTGCCTTGACGAACTTGGTTTTGAACTCTTCCTGGCTCTTCCAGTAGAACTTGTCTTCATAAAGGCCGAAGGTACGGATGTCCATGTAGTAGATGAACACGTCGGTGCTCGGGGAAATTTCCTTGATCTCCATGGCGAGATTGGTGGAAACTGTGCAGCAGATCTTGGAGCACCATTCACGACCAATCTGGCGGTCCCGCGACCCGACACAAAGCAGGATAGCCACACGCTCAGGAACCCGGCCATCGGAGGGGCAACGGATCTGACCTGCACTCACCATCTGCTCCATCTGCGTGGTGGTAAGCACGTCTTCATAGGTGCCGAAGCCCCATTCCGGTTTGTTGATGGAGTCAAAATGCGTGAATCCGGTACCGAGAATGATCGCACCCGCTTCGACCTTATCGCCGTTGCTCAAGGTGGCCGTAAAGTTACCGGCTTCGCCCACTACCTGGGTGACCTTGGCAGATTTGTGAATGCTGACGTTCCCGTCGCCTTCCACACGGCTGACCATACGGCCGATCGCATCTTTGGCCCACTCGCCCGATGGCACCAGCTTGGCATAGCCAGAGATGATCGGAGCACCACCAAGAATATCTTCCTTCTCAACGATGACAGCCTTCCGCCCCATGGAGGCGATGGTGGCCGCTGCCGACAAACCTGAAGGACCTGCACCTACGACTAGAACTGTATCTTGTGCACTCACTGAATTTTCTCCTTAAGCGCTCGCTTGCATATTGATATTTTGATTGGTGGCGAGTTCGGGGTTGTAGAGGTATTCCACATTGCCCTGTTCCACCTGCTTGAGATATTCCTGGAAGTCGGCCTTGGCCTTGTCCCAGCTGATGCCCATCTT
>Ga0172379_10001047_pt1 | contig 59506 bp, 49 predicted proteins | sample GrowelOW334metaG_FD_119756 | JGI IMG/M metagenome (GOLD analysis project Ga0172379, IMG submission 119756) | Groundwater microbial communities from an aquifer near a municipal landfill in Southern Ontario, Canada - Groundwater well OW334 metaG | ecosystem: Environmental > Aquatic > Deep... | reverse complement strand
GGTTTTCCATTTGTGTCGGTTGAATCAGTATAAAAAGATCCACTATTGTTCGTTATTTTTTCTTTTACTAAAACCCCCTCCTTTACTCCATTTTTAGATAAACCCAAAGTCACAACTTCACCATTTGGAATATTTGTTGTTTTAATATCAAAAACCCAAGACCATTGTCCAGTCTCTCCATTTTGTTGTTCATTAACCAAACTTAATTTTATTGTTGGTACCGCTGCTAAAACAGAAACTGGAAGACCAATGTTTAGTAATAAGATAAATGATATTAAGATAGAAGAAAATAATTTTTTCATATTATAGAGTTAATTTTAATTGGCCAATAACTTTTTGGAATAAATCACTTACACTTTCAATTGTTATACTTATATCAGCATATCCCCCACGAGAAGCAGGTCTGATTGTTAGTTCTGTTTTCTTTTTAGGTGTTTTTATGGGCTCTCCGTTTACATCCCAATTATAATTAAAATTAAATTCAACCCCTTTGGTTGCTAAGAAGTATGGCACAGCTACAATTGTCATTTCTTCTTCAGAAAAAACATAATTATTATCTAAATTTTTATTATAAAGCACACCCTCTGTTGGTGATTTCTTATAGAAAAGTACTTTTGGTGGGTAGACTGGTATTTTAATGGTACTCTCTGCTCCATAGTTTCCATTTACAGATGAAGCAATTACTTTCACTTCATTTGTGTCATCAAACATACTATTTTTGAAAGTATATGAGTTCTTATTATAACCAGAAGCATCAAGTTTTGTTTCACTTGTATTGCTCCATATATAAGCCATACTTCCCACTCCTGTTTTTATGGTGTTTGTATTTGGTATTGCGACAACCCGAATAGTACTACCACTTGTGGGGAGAGCTTTGCCTTTATAAAAAGGTGGAGTATATCCATCAACAGACTCCCATACAACATCAATCTCAGAAGGATTAATAACAATTTTCTTACTGATAGTATTCATTGATCCTACGGGAGTAATTTTAATATTAAAGGCGTTGGAGGTGTTTGGGCCTCCGGCCTTAAAAGAATAACTTGTTTCTCCTATACCCGAGAGTATAACTCCTTTATCCCCCGTCCATACTATTATGGCTTTATTTAAATCAGTAGCATAACTAGTAAGATTAATAGTTACATCACCGTATGGTTGTGGATTATTAGGAATTGTTTCTACACTAATTTCCCCTTCTTGTACATCTATTTGTAGATTTTCAGCGATGGAAAAAGACGGCATGGATAATATGTTTAATATACAAACTATTAAAATAAAATATAAAAACTTTTTCATTTTATTGACCACTATTTGAACTTTCTAACTCGTCTTTTGCCTTTTTTATTGCAAGAATTTGTGATGGATCAGATGTGATAATTTGATCCTCTGTATATGAAGCTATTGTTTTAATAGCTACGTGTTTCAACCCCGCGAAGAATATTCCCTCTCCAACATTAGCCTCAAGGAGTAAATATTTCTCTTCATCAGTAAGGTTGAATGTTTTCTGTAGGACGTCTACTGTAGCTGGGGATTGTTTTAGAAGAAGTTGAATTGAAGAGTTTGTCACAATAGGCACACCATAAGGGCTCTTCATGAAGTCCCCCACATCTTGAGTGATTGTAGCAAGTCCTAGGTAGTATTTACGTCCTCTTTTGGCGATAGAATAAAGGAAAGAAGCGGTATCTTCCGACTTCATCATCCACCAAGCCTCATCCACAACCAATAAGCGCTTCTTTAGGTTTTTACGGACAGCATTCCAGATAAAGTGGGTGACTATATACATCGCTACCGGCTTAAGTTCATCCTCCATGTCTCGAACAGAGAAAACTACGAATTTACGATTAATATCCACGTTAGATGGTCTGTTTATAAATGAAGACCAAGATCCATGTGTATATTTAGCAATACGTTGAATAAGGGAACCACTCCCATCCATTCCTGCTAGAACAATTTCAAAGTCTGAGAGAAGAGGAGGTTCTATGTTTGCGAAGTTTGATTCAGCGGTAATATCTTTCAAAGCATATGTTTCAGTTATTGCTCGGTCTATTATTGAATCTTCTTCTGGCGTAAGTCCACCAAGCATTATTCGGAACAAACCAACAAGATTAATCGTATTTGCTCGGAGGACATCCGCAGCTGTCTCATCTGGTCTTGGTATTGGTAAATCAAAAGGATTAATATGGTGATCAGAAGATAAAGAAATATTAAAATATCTACCACCGATTGCTTCTGCAAGGTATTCGTATTCCCTTTCAGGGTCGATAACTATTACTTCTGCATCAAACATTAAGGTTCTAATGATTTCAAGTTTCGTTGCGTAAGATTTACCTGCTCCAGCCGTAGCGAAGGTGATAGAGTTATAGTTTGGAAGAGAGAATCTATCAAAAATAATAAGACTAGAGTTGTGTCTGTTTACGCCATATAGAATTCCTTTGTCGGAAGTAAGGTCGAATGAAACAAACGGAAACATACTTGAAAGTGGGGCAGTGTTTAATTTTTGGTGTATTCCTAATATATCTGTTCCAAGTGGTATGACACTTTTGAAGGCTTCGTCTTGTTGGAAAAGAGCCGGCTTCAAATAAACAAGCTTGGCATCTAGGAGTGATTTAACTTCACTTTCTATTTTAAATAAATCATTTTCATTGTCAGCGTATACAGTGATATAAAGCCCAACATCAAACATCTTTTCTTGGGCTTGCATTAGGTTGTCACGGAGTCCTTCTAAGTCTTGATAAGCAGTATCTAGCATTGGGTCGCGCACTAATCCCTTTGATTCCCGCACAGAAATCTGACTTTGAACCTCGGCAACTTTCTTTTGGAAAGATCTTAATATCTCAGCTGTTTCTATTGGATGTATAAATATAGATACATCAAAAATTTTATCCAAGTTAATTATTGGAGAGAACCAATTATCTGTAAGATATCTAGGATAAGAGATGACGAAGAAGGTTCTAGCTATTTTATCCCCCAAATTTAAACTTCTAGGTGTTATTTGTAAAGCGGAAGGAGCGATGACGTCTTGGAGTTCTAATGTAGCCGCTTTGTATATTTCAGTAGGCAGAACAGGCATCACGGCACTTTTTTGTGTTGCTGCTGCCCCTTTACCATTATTAAACATTGATGAAAATATTCCCATATTATTGTAATTTAATTCCCTGACTAATATCACCTGGATTGAAAGTTTTATAGAAAAGTTCTACTACCTCGTCAGTTTTAAGCTGACTACTTCTTATCCCTATACCACTTAAGCCACTTATGATCACATTTGTTCTTTGTTCAAGCTGGCTACGCTTTTCCTCAAAAGAGGCTAAATCCATGGCTTTTTTAGTATCCTCTATTTGTTTTTTAGGCGCCCCACCGCCTAGGAAGCTATCTATCATTCCATTTTGTGATTTAATAATTGTTGAACTATAAGGTACGACTACAAAGAAAGTTTTTGTCATGATGTTTACTTCGTCTGTGAAAGATTTAATGAAAGTTATATATTCTTTTGTTTGTATTTTTAAAAGGGGTTCTGTTTGGTCCTTCAATCTCGCTTCAAGCATTAGAAGGTATGGTCTTATATCTAGTCTTCTTGATTGAATAACTATTTGTGTTGGGAAATCAAGACCATTTAAGAATGATTGGAATTGATTTATTATTGCCATTTGCTCATCGGATGATTTGAGAGAAAGGTTGATGGAAGAAGCGATAAGGATAGCACGAAGACCACCATCTTTAAGAATTATGATTCCATTACGAACCTCTTTAATTGGAACGAATTCTTGTGCTGCTTTTGCATCAATTGCCATATATCACTATTATATCACATTACTTTTTAATTATTGATTATCCTGTTTATCTTGCACATCCAAACTCCAAGATAAATCCTTCAATTTACTATCAGAAAGCATTGGCACGCTTGATATCGTTGTTGGAACTGCCACCTCCTCTTCTTGTTTATCGCTTTTTTTAACCAATCTTTGTTTCCATATATATAATTTACTAGAAAATAGATAACTAAATGCAGCCTGTAAGTAGTAAGCGAATGGTTTGTTGTTTATTTTAACAAAAACAAGACAGATAGTAAGCCCTCCCATTAATAAAATAGGTATTATAGCTATAACAAATGGAAGAAGTTTGTATAAAACAAAGACTATCCCCCCTCCACCTATCAAAAAGGCAAATTGGCGAAAAGTAAAAGGGCCAAAAATTTTATCTTCTATGTCTATAAATTGTGGGACTTGGAATCTCATAAATATTAATTATTTAAATTGCTTCATGATATGGATCATGAGTATGTTCTTGATCATTACTAATTTTAGGTAGAGAGTAGTCGCTAACAGTTGTTTTACTTGTTGTGTTTCCAAATAATTTATCCGCAATGATATTGGAATCTACTTTTTTTGTATTTTCTACAACAATATTACCCATAGAAGGAGAAGGCATTTTATTTTCTACTTTTTTTATTTCTGGAATTACTTCATCTTCAGAAATAATCTCTATTCCATGCTCTCTATACATATCAGATTCTTTGTTCCCTACCCCTTTATTTGAAATAATGTCTTCTATTTCTTTTTGAGCAGGTTTTTCTTCTTTATAAACGTCAGTTGAATCAGACCCCCTCTGCCCTTTAGGCATCTCCCCCTTAGCAGGGGGCGAAGATACTGGGGGTAATGGTACAACATCATTTATCCCGCCTTCTCGGCGGGTCGCCGATGAGGCGACTTCCTTTTTTGATACATAAGGAGGAGCAGGAATTTTCTTCTCTTCACTTAGAGACGCAGAAGCATTTTCCATAATCTGTTTGATATTTTTGAAAATATTTTCATTCAAATCTGTAACCATTTCTTTTATTTTGTCATCCCCCAAATCTATTTTAGATCGTATCTCACCCTCATATTGATCTGTGTGTATTGTGTTTAGTATTACCTTAATGGTAATTTCTTCCAAGAGTCCTGTTTGTTCAATATTAAGTTTAAATTTTTTAGCTATATCATACATTCTTTCTTTCCAGTTTGAGTAAGAAATAGCCTCTTGAAGCTCTTTAGGTAGGTTTATAAAACGTGGATCAACAACAAAAGGCTTATTTTTATAGACTATTTTCCCCTTTCCCCCATTAAGTCTATTTTCCAATTCTTCTTGAATTTTTTTGAAAATTAGTTTATCGAGTTCGTTTATTAGGACACCAACATCTGCCCTAGATATTTTCATTCCACTTTCCAACTCCTTAGTATAATTTGTTGTGCTTTCAAGTCCACAAAGAAGTAATTCTGTTTCCATTTCTAAAAAATCTAATTGTTCAGGATTAAACTTTTTATTCATTCCAGAAATTATTAACTTCCAACTGACAGCATCAATAGCCGCACGACTTTCCTTGGTGAGCCCCTCTCTCGCCTTGTCTATTTCTATTTGTAATGAGTCTGTTGTTTTGTCCATAATTACTATTTATCTAAGAAAACTGAATAATCCCCACCTGAAACGATGAAATTAATTGTCTGATCCCAATTTACATTTTTATAATGTGGATTTATCTTAATCAAAGACTGCATACTTTGTTCTATTGGTGTAAATACCCTTTCGTCTAATTCTTTTGATATATTCATAGCAGTTTCTTCGTCTAAAACAGCACTTGATCGAATATTTTGTGCGAACATACTTATTTTATTATATCCCAGAAGCACTAATCCAACTTCAAGTTGTATTATGTTTACATCATCATCTAATAGTGAGTATTTTCTGCCAATCATTTCAGTAATCTCTTCCCACCCAGAAGAAGTAATAGCCTTTTGTGCCTCAAGTGGTAGTTTTACAAGATCTTCTTTTATTGTTTGTGCTAATTTTTCTGTCATAAATTATTTTAATGCTTCTTAATCTCAGATCTCATTATAGCTTCATGAGCAGCTACGTCATTTGCTTCTTTGTTAAACCATCTACCTCTTATTGTTTCAGCATATTTATTTACTCTTCCAGCATTTATTTCTTCTACATGATGGTGTTCGTGTGGAATAATCTTTAGACTTAAACCATCAAGAGATCTTTGTTTGTCTGGGTTTGAATCAGAGAAGCCTTTTGCTGCTCTTGCTTTCTCTATATCTCCAAATGTTTTTTGTGCTGCTACATTTTCTGTTTTTGCTTTTTCTAACGCAGCCTTTACTTCACTTTCAGCAGCAGTCATTGCTGCATCCTTAGAATTATTTAATGTATTAAATGAAGCTTCTGCTTTTGCTACTTCATCTTTGGTTTTTTGTAGAAGAGCCATGTCTTGAGGTGATGCAGGGTTTGCTATGGCCGTCTCGTCTGCCAATGCTTGTTTGAGTTTATTTAATTCAGCCTCAGATTGAGCAATATCATTTGTAACCTTATCTTTTGCAGCTTGAATATCAGTATCAAGGTTGGTTTCCATTGATTCAACTGACGCTTTTTTATTCTCTGCATCTTCTTTGAATTTATTATATGTTATTTCGTGCACCTTACCGTCTGAGGTTTTATCCCAATGTCTACCAGTTCCACTATTTAGTTCTATTCTTTCTTGAGTTAGATCTGCTATTGTTTTAGCATTGGTATCAAAGTAATCTTGTGCTGCCTTTGCTTCTATTTGTGCTTTTGCTATTTCAGCTTTTGCTGCGTCTTTTTGTGTTTGTGTTGCATTTGGATCCTTGTCTAAGTTTTCTGCATCTTTTTCAGCTCTTGCAAGTTTTGCATTTGCTGATGTTAATTTCTGGCTTGCATCACTTGCCACAAGTCTCTTTGCTGCGAGTGTTCCATCAATTCTATCTGTATCGTTTTTAGCTGTATTTTTTAGGTTAGCTAAATCTTCTTCAGATTTATGTAATTGTTGTACTTCAGGTGTGTTGTTCCCAAGCTTCTTTGACTCTGCTCTTTCTCGCCTCTTTTCTGTAATTTCTGCTTTGTGTTTAGCATATCCACCTTCTTTTGCTTTGCCTGCATCTACTCCCATACCCTTCATTGCATCACCTCCAAGTTTTGTGTTTCTAGCATCAAATGACTTACTAGCCGTCCATTTACCAGCATCCCTGGCCAGATTACCCAATCGTCCTCCATGTGTTTTAAGCCAATCATTATTAGCTACTTTATCTCCTAGTGCACCAATCGTCCCTCGCATTGCAAATGCTCCAGCACCAACAGCGCCACCTAGAGCCATACCACCTAAAGCTGAGCCTGCCTTTGTAGCCATTTCTCCAAATTCTCCTGACATATCTACTGCTATTTTTTTTGCTTTTATCATGAGGATCATAATAAAAGCAAAAGGAACAAGAATAGCAACAAAGTAACCTAATCCATCACCAGAGAGTGATTTACTAGCTATGTCTGATATCAAATCCGCTTGAAGGAATTTGAGAATAATATACATAAAGAATATGAATACAGGAGCGAGAAACGCCATTTTGAGAGTATCCGGCCACCAATTTTTCCACCCTATCATTTTAGTTCCAGCCATTTCCGGTAGTATATAAGTAAAGAATGCAAGAGGAGAGAGAATCATAGCGAGCCAAAGTCCTATAACACGAGCAATAAATAGAAGGGCGATGGTTAAGAATACTGTAAACCCCACAATATTTACAGCCGAAGCCATAATAATGATTAAAATAAATTGTCCAATTCCTAAGCCCTTAGAACTAGTATCTTCAGATATAGTTGATCCAGTATTATTTTGAATAGAATTAATTTTATCGGCACTAAAAATTAAATTTTGAGGATTAACTTTATTTACCAAAGCAGCAGAAAGAGGAATAATTCCACCCTCTCCAACCTTAAGCCCTGGCGTTGCATTTGTGACCCCATTTGCATCTTTTTCTGTAATTGTGATCGCATTTGAATTATAAAATACCCTCGCTGTAATATTTGAAGCATCTATGATAAGTTGAGTGGCAAAAAGACTAAAATTTATAAAGAGTCCTATGATGACAACATTCACAATAGTCTCCTTGGTTTTCATACTGTGTAAACTTAGTGTTGTCCCTATTGCAACATAAAGCATTATGAAGATAAAAAACATATTACAAAGGTCACGAATGAGCCCCCATCCTTGTACTACAAAAGCTGATTTATAAGATGTATCTTGAACAGAATATGCAAAAGTATAATCAAACGCTGTACCAGCAAGAGCAAATAAGTATGAAGTTGGCACAAATAAAATATAATAAAATCCTTGAACTACACAACCCATTATTGTATTATTCCCAGTTACACCACAACCAGGTAGAGCATTTTTAGGAGATGCAACTTCAACTTCTGTTTTTCCTGCGTCAACCACAGTTTGATCACCTTTTTTATTTAAAGCGATAGATAGTGGTGGCATACCAGCTATGTCTTTTTCTACTGAATCAGAATAAGATTCTGTACTGGTTGTTGTTTTCTCTACCACTACAGCACTGAAAGTATATTCCCCCAAAGGATTTAATCCGTTATATTCAAATTTTTGTCCATCACCCTGCATGTCTTTCCATGTGACTACTACTTCCTTTGGATATGCAGTTTTTTTACCATCAAAACCCAAAATATCACCTGATGAGTCTTCTGTAAGAGATAGTTGGAGTATAAGAAGAACAGAACCACCAACACTAGCATTGTATGTTTCAGCACCTTCATTAACTTTTATTGTTCCTGCTATTACAGTGTCTGTATTAGTAAAAGTTGCAGCAAGTTTTGCATCATATGCTTCTGTTATATTCCTTTTAATCTCTATATTTTTTCCACTAAACCCAACACTAATAGGCGCGAGGAAGTTCGCGGAAAGTATTAATGTTATTAAAATATAAGATAAAATCTTTTTCATTCTTTTTCTAACAAAACCATTATAACATTTTAATTACGAATTTAATTTTTAACCCTTATTATTCTTTAAGCCGTAACCATTCTTCTTTTACCAAACATTGAAAATCTTCTCCAAATCGGCAATTTTTGCTCCTGGATTCCATACACATTTATTCTTTAACCCATTGGCATATATTATGTCTTGTTGTGCCTGAATGTTTCCCTGTCTAGCCGCTATATTTGCATAATAAAGGCTAGAATGGCTTTGCCAAGTAGAGTCATTACTGGTGACGTTGTATAGTCTTAGAGAACCATTACATGATGCAGGCTTCAAGGCATATATTTGTGTATTATAAGTATCACAATTTTTTCCATCTGCTCCATTTCCAGAGAACCAGCCTGATACGTATTTACAATCAAAGTTTTTATCTATATAAGAACCTCTCAAGGTACTATATTTATACCAAGGGTTTCCATATCTTGTAGTAGCTCCACTAGCTGTTATATAAGCTGGATCAGCAGTTTGTTTATAACATTGATTTATTAGTGTCTTTAAGTGGTCAGAGAAATTTTGATACTGAGTAATTTCACTATAAGCAATATTTATATCATCTTCTGTTCGAAGGTTTGGGGCAATAAGGTAGAACTTACGAAGGAGTTCATCAAGTTGAGCCTTCTCTACATCAGTAAATTCTAATGGGTTACTATCTATAACCTTACAAGTATTTTCATAGGGTGATTTAGGAGAATCTACTTCTGAGTTCCAAGTAGATACATACTCTTTAGTTATGTCTCCATCTGTGTGACAATTAGGATCTTCTGCGTCTATTTTCCCATCCCCATCATTATCTTTACCATCACTACACTGTGTTGGCGAAACACTTTCAGAGTTATGTGTAGGGATATATTCTTTATTCAAATCACCAGTTAGATGACAGTTTGGGTCATCTTTATCTATAAAACCATCCCCATCATTATCTATCCCATCACTACATTCTGTTGGAGGAGTATCTTCAGAGTCGTGAAGAGGTATATATTCTTTGTTTAAATCTGCACCTAGGTGACAATTAGGTTCATTCATATCTATTAATCTGTTGCCATTATTATCAATTCCATCATTACACTGTGGTTTTCCACTTCCATCACCTCCACCACCATTAATACTGACACTAGTATTACCCCCTTTTTGTCCATTTGGTCCGATACAAGTAATAGTATAAGAAGTAGCTTTAACAAGAGGTCCTGTGTCAAAAGATCCAGTCGTTCCTGTTCCTCTACCTATACCTGCGTTACAACTAGTTGCGTTTGTAGAAGTCCAACTAATTTTTGAAGTTTTTCCTGAATCAACTGATGTTGGGGTGGCGGTTACAGTTACAACTGGGAATTTATAAACATCTAAGACGTTTACAAAAGCATCACTACTTACTTCACCTTTATCACCCTTACAAGTTACAGTATATGATCTACTTTCTGATAAAGCTTCTGTTATGAATGATCCATTAGGGTTAGTACTTGCACCAATACCTGCGTAACAAGATGTAGTATTCATTGATGTCCAGCTAATAGTCGAAGTTTCTCCTGCCTTGATAGAAATAGGAGTAGCTTTTAATTTTATACTTGGCCAAGTATTACTGGTGTCATATGGTGGAATATCTTCTGAATAATGTTTTGGTTCATATTTACCAGTGAGTACTCCGCCGATGTGACAATTAGGGTCTTGGAAGTCTATAAGCCCATTATTATTATTGTCTATATCATCTGAACACTGAGGGTTTGCAGAAAACGGTGGGTTAGTTTCAGAATAATGTGTTGGAAGATATTTACCAGTAAGCAGACCACCCACATGACAATTAGGATCTTTTTCATCTATTAATTTGTCGTTGTTGTTATCTATTTTATCACTGCACTCTGGTTTATTTATAACAATAGGACTAACTGTAACATAAACATTTCCACTTCCCTTAGATCCTTTCGCGTCAATACAAACTACACTATAAGAAGTATTTGTTGTAAGAACTCCTGTTTTGAATGATCCAGTTGTGCCCTTTCCATTGCCCGCACCTGCATCACACGAGATTGCCTTAGTAGAAGTCCAACTAATAACAGTCGTGCCACCCTCTTTAATAGATGTTGGTTTTGCTGTAACTTTTACGGAAGGGAAAAGGGTTGCAATATTATCACAGGCAGGATAATTTGTAGATCCATTTGTACATGTTTTATCAGGGTTATCACAGGCAGGAGGATTCGTTGCCCCGTTCATACAAATTTTTATAGGACTATCACAAGCCGGAGGGTTCGTTGCTCCATTGAAACATTGGCCAACAGGAGGAGTGCAAACTGGATAATTGGTTCCACCGTTTATACATACATTTGGATTAGTACAAGTTGGAGGATTCGTTGCTCCATTCATACAAATTTTTATTCCAATTTTACAAGTAGGATAGTCTGATGCCCCATTAAAACATTTATTAGAATCATCACAAGCTGGGTAGTTAGTTGCCTTGTTTGTACATACTTTAGGACCAGCACATTCTGGAGGGTTTTTACTACCATTTGTACATATTTTAGGATTATTTCCACATGTAGGGTAATCAGTTGCTCCATTCAAACAAGTTGTAATATTATCACAAACTGGGTAATTCGTTGCCCCGTTTATACAAACATTAACAATAGTACAAGTTGGAGGATTCGTTGCCCCGTTTGTACACACCTTAGGATTAGTAGTACAGGCCGGAGGGTTCGTTGCTCCATTTAAACAAGTCGTAATGTTGTCACAAGCTGGATAGTTTGTTGCTTTGTTTATACAAGTTCCTGGAGCAACAACTGCGACGAAAGTATTTCCACTACTTTTGGATCCATTTGCTCCAGTACAAGAAATCGTAAATGATTTACTTTTTGTAAGGGTTCCTGTTTTGAATGATCCAGTTGCACCTGTTCCATTGCCTGTTCCAGCATTACAAACTGTTGCCTTTGTAGATATCCAACTTATAACCGAAGACCCTCCTCTAACTACAGATGCTGGCGAAGCAACTGCTGTTACTGTTGGTAAATTACTTGAAAAACCACTAGACCCAGGAACAGTAATAGGGTTAAGTATAAATCCATTATTATTGTCTGTAACTGTAACTTTGTTATTAGTATTAATTCCAAAAACTGAATCATAGTAATCACGAATACTACCATTAGAACTGTTCAAGAAGTTCCCATTTAGTTTATTTAAATTAGTTTTATTATCTTCTGGTATGTTTGTGTCATTTAGTATTCCCCCTACGCGGATCGATCCATTAATAGCGTCAATACTGATAACACTTCCTACTGGAATTACAAAGGATGGAGCTAGAGGAGGATTTTTTGTCATTCCCCCATATATTTTATCACTCAAATAAAGTGGATTTTTGGGCGTCCAAGCGGTTACCTCGGTTCTATTTGTGGGGATACCACTCAAAATTCCTTCTATTATTATGTGGCCCGTAGCACCCTTGTTTATATCTTCCCCTGCTACTCCAAAGACCAAAGATTTATTCTTATCATTTGCTATTGCCTTCATTACTATTGGAGCATTGTTTTTATTAAATGATGCTATATAAAGTACATCACCCTTTTTTAAGTTTTCACCTGCTTCCACTTGGATAACCTTGTTGCCATTTTGATCTGTGTTTATTACGCCTGTAATTGTTTTACCCGTAGTAGAAGTTGTATCTGTTCCACCAATGACACTCAAATCTTTATTCTTGGAAGTTCCTAGAAGTGGGGCGAAAACTTTTTGCATGGTCACCACTCCTTTAGTGTCAAAGATTGTTGCTCTGTTTGCAAATAGATAATAACCTCCTAACAAAAGTAGTAGAATCAATATAAATGCTATTATGAATGCCTTGCTTTTTTTGGGGTTATTTTCCATAAATTTGTTTGTATTATTTTTCTAAAAACTATTATTTGTACTTAAGGTAATCTACACTTCATTCCCATTCCACCACTAAAGTAAAGACTCGATGTACACGTGGAAGCAGTTCTCGTAGTACAAGGAGGAGTATCTTCTGGCATTAAATTAAGATCAACTTCATTTTGTATGAATATTCCTCCAGGATCATCTTCAGTTGCAGGATAATCAGTCAAATCGGTGACACAAGTATAATTAGGAGGAGGTATAACTTTATTTCCATTACAATCAGGGTCCAAATCATCAACTAATCCATCGAGGTCATTATCTAAACCGTCACTACATCTATTTTTCTCATCATTAGGAGTTCCCATGATTGAGAGATCATCATAATAAACTATCTGCTCTTCTGCTAAACAATTCTTATATTTTTCTTTGTATTGTGCCTCAGTAAGAATAGGCCCTTTACTATCAATAGCTTCTTGTTTTAAGGTCGCAATTAATTTATCATTACGGCGTTTTTGAGCAGCTATTATTATTGCACTAACCTTATTTTTAATTTCACTAAGCTTACTCACATTTGCATCAGCTTTAATAATAGAATCTTTATAATCATTTGCTGTGGTGATAATGTCATCGTTGTATGCGACTATGTCTTTAGTTATATCAAGCCCTTCAGATGCCATAGGGAGCCATGCCGGATTTGGTATTAAGTCAGGAGTATCTTCTCTTTTGAAGAATTGAGTTTGCATTAGACTATTAGGCCCATAAGCTTTGTCTATATATTGAGCATATACATCATAGAATATTTTTGTATCAGTATTTATTTTTTCTAGAAGATCGTCTATGCCTTGTTGGAAGTTATCGAGATTCTTCTGACTTCCTTTTACTGTACCAGCGTTTCCATATGCTTGAAGTCTATTCCAATAATCAGTTTGAGTAACTTTTTGCCACCAAGTATAGTCGGTAAGTTTAAATACATTGTAATAATCATCGAATTGTGGATCGCCAAAAGTTGCTATGCTATAGGTATTACTCTTTCTTTTGAAAAGGCTACCTTTTTTAAATTCAGCAGTTACTGAACCACTAAAGTCAGAAAACAAAGCGCTTGTATCTGCGGAAATTCCTTGAAAATTTGGATTTGGTCCCGGTAGACAGTAATCAAGTTCTCCTATTTGAGGCATGATTATTGGGAGAGATGCAAGTATTTGTTTAGCGGCAACTACATAATCTTTTTGTATTTGAATAACACCTCTTTTTGCGATAGGACTTGTGTTTAACATTATTCCATTTTTATCAACCGTAGTTTTTTTCCAATTTTGCCACTCTGTTCCATCCCAAAATGCTCTATCGCCATTTTCCCAGTTATTGTATCCATTTTCAAAAAGCTTAGTTTGACCAACGATACCCTTACCATTACTATCTACGCCATTTTTTACAGTATAAAATACATTTGGTTCCCATGGAGTCTTGCCATCATCCATAAGTGGTGCAACCCCAATAGATAATTGTGGCTCATTAATTTTTGCATTCCAATTTCCAACAGAGTCTATCTTGTAACCATGGATAAATCTATTCCCCAAATCATGAGTTAGATCGAAAGAACCATTTGTATATCCACTTCCTCCAGTTGCATCACTGAACAAATCTATACTATCAGACCCTGGTCCGCCACCCATACTAGTACTCGTATATTGATATTTTTCAGAAGAAAGACCTGAAAGTCCTTGATCTTGGAATTTTGTGATTAAGGCAGTAAACAAAGAGTTGAGCGATTTATTTATAGTATCAGCAAGTTCAAGTTGACGCTCTGGCGAATTCACATAAGTACTCACCTTGTCTTTTATGAGACTTCCTGGGGTCACCACATCCCAAGTAACACAAGTTCTTTGAAAATTACTAATTTCATATTGTTTTTGTTTTACTAAATCTTTTGCATCCAAACAATCTGCAACCTCAACTGCATCCTTGCACGCATTTGTAGCTTCAGATTGTAACCATGATAATTTTGAAATCAATAATTCCTTGTCTAAATCATTATAAAGAGAACATTTCTTTTGACTCAAGAAACCATTATTTTGAGCTACCTCATTCTTAGTTGCTGCCTTTTTTTCCTCTGCTTGATCTGTTAGATATTGACTAACAGCCATAGAAAATCCAAGCGGATTATTCGCTTCATTCATAGTAAGTCCAAGGTAACCACTCCATCCTCCTAAAGAGAAATCATTTGCGAAACTTTTATTCAAATCTTTTGCTTTTTGTGCGGCCGTTCTTTTGTCTTTAATAGTTGATGTGAATTTATAAGATTGAGGATCGGTGACGAAATTGTTCAAGGTGGAAGTCATATTTGCAAGGAAGTTATTTGCACCATTTTTTAAGGCTCCTTCCGATTTATAATTATTTATGATAGCTGTTGAAAAGCTAGCTCCATATGGATAAGCTTTATCAGTTTTAGTTAATTCTAGTACACCAGCATTAAGAGCATCCTGACTTATTTTATTGGTAAGTCTGGTTATATCTTGCACATACATAGGGTTGCCACTAAATCCAGAATTTACCCAATTCATAGTATATCGAGTCATAGCAGTGAGCTGATTTCTAGCTAGGGTTATAGCTATACCATTGAAACACTCATCTCGAGTTTTTGCAGCAGCTTCATCTTGTTTAAGAGCTACGATTGCTGCAACAGTTTGCCCGTCGGCTGTTTTTTGTATTGGTTTACAGTCGGTTAAATTTACCACGTCTGTTAATGATAAATTTGGTATTCCTGCTACACCTCCCATCGTAATTTTTTTCCCAGACTGGCAGGCCTTAACAGCAGCTGCAGTTATTTGGTCCATTGTTTTTTGTTTTAACGCTGCTGCTGCTACCTTCCCTGCTTTGCCTTGGACGAAACCTACCACAGCCGCTGAAACTTTATCTACTACGCCAGTACATCCTACAACTTGCATGATAAGCTGTGAATTCAAAACATCCGCAGGTTTAAATTTATATGGGTTATTACCATTTTTATTTGGATTTTCCCAATTGAGTCCTTTATTAGTAGTAGCAGCGGAAGCTTTTAACGGCAAAAAACTGCCCAGAAAAAACATTGCAAAACTAAATATAATCGCACCTCCAATTATTTTTATCGCAATTCTTTTTTTCATAATAATTATATTTAGTATACCACTTTTTAGTGTTTATTGTAAAACTGTTGCGAGCCTATTTAGGTCAGAAACAATTGCGTCACTATATTGTTTATAATTTAGAATTGCCTTCATCCCTATTATTGGATCTGTGAGTGTTTTTGTGAGGCCTTCTATTGATTGAGCAGTCTTTTCGTAATCATTAGCTAGGTTTAAATGAGCATTAAAAGCAGAATCTGGAACCGGTATCTTAATTAGGTCGCTGGCGAATGATCTATAAGCAGAAGCGACGGATTGTGCAGCTGCTAGAGCTTGGGGGTCATTATTCCCTATACCTTGAGAAATAAGGGTTAATTCGCCACCAATATCGGCATTTTCGTATTGTGTTACAAGAGAACTAAAAGCTGCATGATAATTTTCATTGGCAGTAGCAGAATCGGCTACTATTTTAAGCATACTTTTACTGTATATATTAGCTATTGGTGTTGCTTCTATTTTTTGTCCAACAGCGTCAGATATAGATTGCATTGAATCTGTGCTCAACTCACCCGTTTGCTGTAAGGACATGATGGTGGCAAAGAATTGCCTAGAAAGTATATCGTTTTCTGCGATTGTTTTAGAATCATCGGTTGGTGTCATTTCCCCACTTTGAGCCAAGGTATTTTTCTTTGAAATGATGAATTCTTTATTTGCTACTCCATCTTTGTTTGGATCAAGCCCCCATAGATATTCTTCCCAGTCAGGAATACCATTGCTATTGCTGTCTTTTTGTATCACTTCACCAACTGTTATTTTCGCAGGCTCCTTACTCGTTAATTTTTTGCTTTTAATTAAAGAAACAATTCCTTTTACTGTGAAAAATAATGCAATAAATACAACGATAATTAAAACAATTGCCTGAAATTTTTTACTTGGGAGATAATTTTTATAATCAGTCATAAGAATAGTAACTAATAAACTAAAAATACTCTATAACATAGAAATATTACATTAATAATACAACTTATTATTAAAATATCCTAATCTTTTAACTATAAAAGACGAGATATTTGAATCCATTTTTCAAATTTGATGTCCTCAGCTCTGGCCTTAGGATTTATCTCAAGTTTTTCAAATATTTCATCTATCTTAGGAAGTCCGACTTCCTTAATATTAGGAAGTCGGACTTCCATATGTTGTAAATCTTCTAGATTTTTACGAAGAACTTTTCTTTTATGCGCAAAACCAGTCTTTATTAATCGAAAAAATAATTCTTCCCCACTTTTTTCTTTAAAAAATTTATTAGAGATATCGTTGATAGAAATAATTGCTGAATCTACTTTTGGTTCAGGTGAGAAAAATCTTTTGTGAACCTTCATTATGTATTTAGGTGTAGCATAAGCCTTCACACTTAAAGAGAGAATGCTTTCCTTCCCGTCTCGAGCAACGATTCTTTCCGCAACCTCTTTTTGTACCAAGAGGGCCATAAGAGTTGGTTTGTTTTTTACATCACTTAAAAATTTTCTGATTATTGAGCCAGTGATGTTGTATGGGATGTTGGCAATTATTTTATATTGAGTATTTTTGAAAAAAGTGTCAGGATTAAAATCTAAACAATCCCCTTCTATTATTTCTAATTTCTTATTTTTAATTTCTTCTTTAAATCTTTCCTCGAGAATTGTCACAAGGTCACGATCCATCTCAAGAGCAAAAACTTTTTTTGCTCTTTCTAAAAGTTTTTCTGTCAGAGCTCCTTTCCCCGGTCCGATCTCTACTACGATATCACTACCCTCCACACCACCTGCCTCGCACATTTTAAATAGTGCTTCTTTAGACTTTAGAAAGTTTTGCCCCATTGATTTTTTTGCTTTATGAACCATAGACATATTATTACATAAAAAACACAGAATAAAAATGTTCTCGAGCGAACCCTTGCGCAGGCCGACGGGCCGAGCACGAGCAAAATTTTCAGCAGAAAATTATTGTGTGGTGAGTCCGAGAATATTTTTATGGAGTGTTTTTAGATATAGACTATTTTTTCTCCACTAATAGAATTACTCTGTGTGAATTCTGTCAGGTGTTGTGGTATATCGTAAATGAATTCACTCGGAGTGTTTACTTGTTTCATTCCGAAAATTGTTCGCAAAGATGCGTAAGTTAGGAAAAGTTTTTTCTCTGCACGTGTTAATGCCACATAGAAAAGTCTTCGCTCTTCCTCCTTGTCTTCTTTGTTTCCACCACCTGTTCTTGCGTGTGGAAATAGGTCTTGCTCAAGTCCTGTGACAAATACATATTTGAATTCTAGGCCCTTAGAAGCATGCACAGTCATCAGTCTAACTCCGCCAGTTTTTGCTTTATTTATAAGGCTATCTTGGTCGCTTGATAGAGACGCATCTTCTAATAATTTTTCTATTCCATCTTCTTCTTTATCATATTTTATAGCCAGAGTTACAAGCTCTTTCATATTTTCTAATCTCTCCAGTTCTTCATTTGTCCCATGTGACAGTTCGTTTTCTAATCCACTCTTTTCAATAATAAATTTTATTACTTCTGATGGTTTATGAGAGTCGATGTATATATGTATTTCTTCAAGTAATAAATAAAATTTATTTATTTTTGATTGCATACTTGCTGGTAAATCTGTAAACATTCCGGCGAAAAGCTTTGTAAGTGTGACCTTCCCTACTCCGCGTGTAGGTGTATTTATAATTCTTTTAATGTCAGTCAGACTTTCTTTGTTTAAACTTGCTTTGATGTAAGAAATGATATCTTTTATTTCTTTTCTCTCGAAGAATTTTACACCGAGAACTTGGTAAGGTATTTGCTTGGCGAGCATGGCTTCTTCAAGGACTCTGGATTGAAAGTTTGCACGATAAAGAATCGCAATGTCTTCGGGTTTATTTTCTTTTAGAAGTTCATCGATTTCTATTGCCACAAAATTAGCCTCTGAAACTTCATCATAAGCTTCACAAACAACTATTTGTTCACCATCTACATTTTTTGTAAATAGAGTTTTAGGAACTCGATACTGATTCTTCTCTATTACACTATTTGCAGCTTCTATTATTTTTCCAGTTGAGCGATAGTTTTGTTCAAGCATTACGATCTTTGCATTCGGATAATCTTTTTCGAAGTGAAGCATATTTTTAATATTTGCTCCTCGCCAACTATAAATATTTTGATCAGTATCTCCAACCACGCAAATATTTTCCTCCTTCCCCACTAGAAGTTTTGTCATTTCATATTGGACTTCGTTTGTATCTTGATATTCATCTATATGTACATACTTCCATTTTTCTTGATATTTATTTTTTATTTCTGGAAACTTTCTTAATATTTGTACAGATTCTAAAAGTAGATCATCGAAGTCGAGACCTTTTTCGTTTTTGAGTCTTGTTTCGTATCCTCCCCAGATGAGGGCAACGATGCTTTGTTGGCTGCTTTTAACCTCACCTTTATAGTTTGCGAGTGTTATAAAGTCCCCTTTTGATTTAGAAATTATACTTTTTATTTTACGAGGTTCATGCAGTTTTCCGTCTATGTCGTGTTCACGCATGACATCTTTTATTATTGATATCGCGTCGCTCTCATCTATTATAGAGAAATGTTTAGTAAGGCCTATTAAATGGGCGTTTTCTTTAATAATATGTACACCAAGCGAGTGAAAAGTAGATACAAATGGCACACTTCCGTGGGTTATAGGGCTACTTACACCATGTACCCTTTTTTCAAGTAGGCTTAAAACTCTATCCCTCATTTCCTTAGCTGCCTTATTTGTAAAAGTTACAGCTAGTATTGAACTTGGGTTTATGCCGTTATGTATTAAGTGTATTATTCTATGGGTTATAGTCTTGGTCTTCCCAGCACCTGCCCCAGCTACTATCAAAAGAGGCCCCTCTGTATAAAGGACTGCCTCTTTTTGTTTATCATTTAGTTCATCAAGGTATTGCATGGCTACTATTGTAGCATTTTATTTGCCTATTTCATCCATTATTTCTTTACTTTCCTCTCTTAGTTTTTCTGCTTCTTCTTTTACTATTTCATCTAAATTTGAAACCTTATCTGACAAAAAGCCAAATAATAATTCTGGGTCTGGATTTTTTTCTATTAATTTCTCAAAAGCATCCTTGTCTTCTTCTGTGAGAATGTCTAAAACACGTAGCATAACTTCTTGGTAAACAATAGCGCCAAGGCGCTCCATTGCCTCTTTTTGTTTTTCAACTGGTAAAGTATTAATACCTAAGGTTAGCACTATATTTTTATTTATATCATTAAACATATATTTTTTTTATTAATTGATAATTATAATTTAATTTTATCTAATTCTCCTTTCTCAGCAATTATTTTTGTTGCACGGAGTATGTAGTCTGACATTGATTCTGCTTTATGAAGTAAGGTTTCACCCATTGGTGTAGTACCTGAAATCTTTTCTAATTTATCCATATAAGAAAATAATGGTTTGTAAGAATCTAATACTTCTCCTCCTTTATTTAATTCCATAAATCTTTCTGCTGAAACATTATCTTTTGCATTATTCCATAACTCCATTGATTTTTCATTAGGGAAAAGATGTTTTACATTTTCATTTAAAGTTGTATGAACTTTTTCCAATACTTCTGGGGTTAAATTATCACCCACATTTAAATTTTCTGTTGGGGTATTTATAGAAGGACTATTTATTAATTTATCTGGGTTGATTACGTTGCCATAATTATCAATAATTTCTTTTTGCATACCTGCAACTTTTTCGGATAGAAATCTATACTCATGAGTATTATGAGGTAACTTGTCTAAGAAACGAGCATTGGATGTCATTTTCATTATATCTACATCCGCATCCAATCTTTTATATCTATCAAGTTTTTCTAATTCTCCTTCAAGTGTATATGGATTTGGTCCAGTATTATAAGTATTCCCCGCTGCATCAACACCTATAATTTTACCATGATTGTCATAAATGAATTGCATTCGAAGTGAAGATCCATTTTCATTTAATGAAAGTATGTGATCTCCATTTCCAAAATTAAAATTTTCAAATTTTACTGAATTTCCCTTAGGTATTAAATCTAGTTTTGAATTATTCAAATCTGCATTATTAGACACTATTGGTTTTCCTGTATCCATATCTACTTGTTCTGGTGCCTTTAATTGATCACCGTCTATTTTTATAGTATCTGGCTCTGGGTGTGTGATTATTGGTCTACCTGTCTCCATATCTACTTGATCTGGTACCTTAAAGCTTTCTTTTACTCCCGAATGGTCTGTATCAGACATTTTACCTTCATATAAAGAACTTGCCTTTACATCTGTTCCACGTTCGAGGATTAAATCATTTTTTACTCCTACTGCATGGTATGTTAAGTTTCCATGTGAATCTACACGGAAAGATGATCCTGATTTTATAAAGGCACTTTCAGCATCTTGTCCTGGCTTATACATGCCATATTCTTGGGCGAGCTTGTGTGCATCAGTATTTAGAATATGCTTTACACTAACTGGAGCATTATTCAAATCATTCCCGTATTCAATTTTTAGATTGTGTTGAAGTTCACGAAGTGTCGAAATGGCTCCCTGTCCATGGTCTGCGGTAGCTTCAACATTTGCATGTTCTATTATATTAGGAGTATTAAGATGATTACTTACATCAGGTCCAGTTACTGCATCCACACTATTATGTATTCCTTTTAGATGTTCAACTCCATGGCCCATGGCGTTGTAAGCAGCGAAGCCCGCGGCTATAGCAAGTGCTCCCCCGACAACTCCCTTTGTTATCGTTCTGTTACGATTACGTCTTCTCTCTTCTTCTTCATAAAGAGCCAATTGTTTTTCATATTGCTTCAAATCTATTTTTCCTTCAGAGAATTTTTCTTTAAGTTTTTGTTTATCTTCAATTTGTTTTTCTCTAAATTTTATATCTGAACCTTTCTTTACCCAGTCGATTCCTTTTGCTAATTGTCCAACACCGGCACCAATTGCCATACTTGTTCCAAATTTTACTGCGGCCAAGCCTGCCGTAGCAGCTATTCCAGAGCTAAAAGCCGCAGCTCCGACTGCCCCAAATCCAGCCAATGGTAAGAAGATCATAGTACTTAGTGCTACGCGTTTCCACCTTGGCTTAATGCTCATGTATCCATCTATTAATCTTTTCCAGAGAGCAGGTTTAATAGGAGAGCCGTCAGCCTTCATGTCTATCAACTTCTGTCTTTCTTCTATAATTGTTTTAGCAAGAATTTCTGTCGCTTTATAATTTATCAGTGCATTTTTTAAATCTTCTCCTTCAAGGCCAGCTTTTTCTAACTCGACTTTCTTTTCCGCATACATATAATTCCCTTTTTCTATACGAGCCTTGTCATATGCTTTTTTACTTTCTTCCAATTCTTTTGTAAAGAAATCTTCTACCTTAGTATTTATTTTATTTTCTTTACTTCTAAAAATATTTAGAATTTTGTTTTTTGTTTTTGTTATCAGACTCTCTTTATCTGACTCTTTTTTGCATTTTTTATATTCCTCAATATATTTATTCCTTGCTATTTCAAGATTTTTATCAAGCTCTAATTCTATTTTTTTATTTTCAACATTTTCTTTTACTTCTTCTCCATTTTTTATTTCTTTTATAACAACTATTTTTTCTTTTTCTTGAGTTTTTCCATCGACAATAGTTTCTGCTGCTGCTTCTTTATCAGTCAGATCACCTTCCTCTGTTATTTGTTCTAATTCTGGTTCTTCTATTACCACTTCATTTAATCTTTTTTCAATAGAAAGAGATTCTTTTATAAGTTCATCATATTCTTGTGTTAAATCTTTATTTTTTGGATCTCCAAGTAATGGGGCAATTTCTGCTTGCCTTCTTTTTACTATTTTTTGGCGAGCTTTAGTTTTTTCTATATCATAAGTCTCAGTTTTTGAAATACTCTTATCTATATTCTCGTCTATTTTTACAGTATCTGTATTTATTTCCACATCCTTTTTAATAACCACAACCTCCTTTTTAGTTCCTTGATCTTTTTTAGACTTTTCTTTGTCAGCCTTATCCTTGCCAGTATTTGGACTATTCAAAACACGTGCAGTTTTTTTATTAATTCCGCCCGGAGTGTTTTTAGTTTCTTTCATATCTCTTAATTATAATCATATATTTTTTCTTTGTCAAAAAAGCCCAAAATAATACGAACCAAGATGTATTAAAACCTTTTTTATACCTGTGCATAACTCAGTTGACTATGGGCCCCATATGCGATACCCTTATATATAGGGCCTCTAGATAGGGGTTCCCTATGCTGAAATACCGAGAAAAGCTTTATTTTGGAGGCTTTCTGAGATGATCGTAACAATTACGATACCATTACTTATGATTACAGCTTCGCACTTTTGCGGTCGTACTGTAGTTCCAAATCTTGGGGTAATGTGTTGTAGTTATTAAACTAGGCTTATAAAACTCACAACAAAAGATTCGAAAATATCCTTATTCCCTAAGTCTTATACTATTAAGGCTTATTCATTTTTAATCCTAGCTTCTCTTATAGTCGGCGTTCCTTCACAGGCAAATGCTGGCTTTTTTGATTTTATTACTGGGGCGAAAACTCAAGCAGCTGATACAAATACAGACAACTTCGGAACAGACAACTTTTCAAATAATTCCCAAAATATACCACTTCTAGAGTCTTCTATAGACCCAGACATGAAGAATGCAACTAATGGCACAGACATAAACACAGACGATGGTGCCCTTTCTGCAGATAGTAATAGCCCTTTTGGTAAGGGAATTGAAAGTAATTCTTCTGGAGAGATGACTGTGTATGAAGTTAAAAGTGGTGATACCCTTTCGGAGATTGCTGCTCTATATGATGTTTCTCTTAACACTATTAAATGGGAGAACAACCTTACAACAGGAAGTATAAAAATAGGCCAGAAATTGAACATCTTGCCAGTGACCGGTGTGAAGCATATTGTAAAGAAGGGTGATAGTCTTGATAAAATAGCAGTTAAATATGAGGCTGACGTTACAGATATAATGGTCTTCAATGATGTTTCAAAGACTGAGGGGTTGAAAGTAGGAGATATTCTCTATGTTCCAAACGGTATTATGAAACCTGTAGTTATAGCAGAAAAGCCTTCTAAGAAGCCTGGTTCCAGCTATACTTATACTCCATCCACAATAGCATCTGGTTATTACCTAAGACCTGCAGGCGGCCCTACTACTTCACCTTATGGTTCACGCAGAGGAGGATTCCATTATGGTATAGATATAGGAGTAAGTCGTGGCAGTACAGTTCTAGCATCTGCTACAGGAACAGTCGTTGAAATAGTCGGTTATTGTGTAGAAGGAAGAAGAAGTTGCGGTGGTAGGTATGGTAATTATGTAATGATACAACATCCAAATGGCACAATTACGAGATATGCTCACCTTTCTAAGGTTTCTGTATCAGTTGGAGACACTGTCTCCCAAGGAGATCAAATCGCCAAAAGTGGTAACACTGGCCGCTCCACTGGCCCTCACCTTCACTTCCAGATTGAGAAGAGCAATGGATCAACAATCAGACCAGTATTTTAAAAAAATTTATATAAAAAAGACGAGTTTATTCTAAAACTCGTCTTTTTTATTATTTATAAATTATCGCAAGCAATTTTCCCCGAAAAAGTTTCTTTTATTTGGTTAATTATTTTCTCAAAATCTTTTTTGGGAACATTTAAATATATCCAATATCCAGCGCTAGTTTCATGATTATAATCTAGCTTGTATATATTGGGAATAATAAATGAAAGTTTTTCGCGATTAATTTGAGCAGCACTCCACAATGTAAAAGATATGGTGTCGTCTTTTTCTCTTTTATTCCTCAATACAATTGAGTCAGAATCAAATACATTCATTTTAACCTCCTATCTTATTTATTTATTAATATACGAAATATATTCACCAAACTCCTCAAGATAAGGAAAACCAGCCCCTTCAGGACATTTAACATGGATTGTAATTTTTTTAAAGTTTAAGGTTAAGTTTGTGTCTTTTTCTGGAGAAAAATCACATGATTCAATCATTTCTTTTTTCAGTTTAATTTCACCAATAAATTTATCTTTATAAGAAAATGCAATGATAAATCTTGGATCAGTAAAAGGGTCTTCGTCATCAAATTTCCCATTATTATCCATACAAGGAAATTCACCAGGAGTATAGTAAACCAATCGGCAATCTCCTTTAATGAAACCAAGAGGAGATTTTTGGGTTATACTAATGAATCTTTTTAAGGCTTCTGTTGTTTTCATAATTATATCTTTTTATTAATGAATATTTTCCATAGTTTACAAAATCCAAATAAGATTGTGAAATAAATTGATAATTTGTGCTAAATGTAATTATTTGTTATATTTATAACATATGATAAAAGTAGGCGAAAAAATAGAAGAAATAATAAAAGGAGACCACGAAGCCCTCTTTTGCTTGTCGCGTGGAATTCTGAATCTTTCTAGTTATGCTAGAGGAATTCATGAGAAAGTAGAAATGGCAACAAAAAAAGAAGTGAAATTACCAACAATTATTATGGCTCTTTCAAGATTAAGTAAAAAAATGACCGGAGTTGTTCCCCTACTTAAAGAGGTAGCCATTGACGGGATGACAGTAAAGACACCACTTGCAGAAGTTGTATTTGAAAAGACATCGTTTACAATTTCTAAGCTTTCAGTAATTCAAAAAAATATAAAAGCAAAAAATGATGAATGGTTTAGCTTCTCTCAAAACTCTAAGGCCATAATTGTTATTTGTAGTGAATCTAGGATAGATGCTGTTGTTAGCAACATGAATATTAAACCTCTTTTGATATTGAAAGATTTAACCGCAATTGGTCTTTCTATCAATGCAAGATATCATGCTAGCCCTAATATAACTTTTTCACTCTTACATAAAATAGCAGAAAGAGAAATTCCATTAGCAGAAATATTTACCACTCGAGATGAAATGATGTTTATTTTTGAAACCAAATATTTATCACAAGTTGTTGAAATTTTTCAAAAAGATTAGATAAAGAAATATAAAATAGTTTTTAAATAAAAATTACATATATACACCATGGTGTATATATGTAATTTTGTGTAAATTATTTTTTTAATCAATTATTCTCTCTTGGTCTATATTGTAGTGCCTCTAGTATATGCGTTTGAGAAATATTTGGAGTTCCTTCAAGGTCGGCGATGGTGCGGGCGAGCTTGATGGTGCGGTGGTAAGCACGGGCGGAGAGTTGAAGTCGTTCTGCGCTTTGATTTAGTAATTTTTTAGTTTCATTATCTAGTGGCGCATAAATATTTAATTCTTTTACGTTCATTTCACTATTTGTATTTATTTTCCTCGGAGCGTTTTTAAATCTTTTCACTTGTATATCTCTCGCATTTTTTACCCTCTCTTTTATTGTATTTGTCTTCTCTCCTTCTTGAATTACACTTGAAAGTTTTTCATAATCTACATTTTGTACGGTCACCCATATATCAATACGGTCCATGATAGGACCAGAAAGTTTTCTTTTATATCTATCCAAGTCTCCTTGTTTGCAAATGCATTCTTTTTGTTTATTCCCTTTGTTTCCACATGGGCAAGGATTCATAGCTGCTACGAGAATAAAGTTCGATGGGAACATAGCTGAGCCACGTGCACGAGAAATCGAGACGATATTATCTTCAAGTGGTTGACGAAGCGACTCCAAAACTCTCTTCTCAAATTCTGGGAATTCATCGAGGAATAGTACTCCTCTATGTGCAAGGGTAACTTCACCAGGCTTAGGGTTTGCTCCACCACCAATCATTGAGACGTAGCTTGCAGTATGGTGTGGCGCTCGAAATGGTGGATCTGTGATAATAGCATCCTCTAGAAGTCCCACAACAGAGTGTATACCAGTAATTTCAAGGCAGTCATCCTTATCTAAGTCTGGAAGAATATTTGAGAAGACTCTTGCGAGCATTGTTTTGCCTGTACCTGGGGGCCCAGACATAGCGATATTGTGTCCACCACTTGCTGCTATTTCAAGTCCTCTCTTTGCACCTTCTTGACCTTTGATATCACTGAAATCTATATTATTTTCTTTTATTTTATGAACAATTTCTGTTTTAGGAAAAGGAGTTATTTTACCTCTTTCTTTCTCAAGTAGATTCCCCTTCCTATCTTTTTTGGGAATAAAAATATGATCAATAACTTCTTTTAAATTTTTGGCTCCATAAATTGTTATCCCATCTACCAAAGCTGCTTCACCTGCGTTGTCTATTGGTAAAAATATTTCTTTGAAACCCAGTTTCTTTGCTTCCTGTGTGAGGGGCAGTGCTCCTTTAATTGGTCGAAGTTCTCCGTTAAGAGAAAGCTCTCCAAGGAAAATTCTATTTTCTGGATCAAAATTTATTTCTTCAGCAGAGAGTAAATATGCAAGTGCTATAGCAAGATCAAAATAAGGACCCTCTTTTTTAAGGTCAGCAGGAGAAAGAGAAATGACAACTTTTTGATTTTGATTTTTAGGAGATTCGAATCCTGAATTTTTGAGAGCTGAGCTCATCCTATCTTTTGATTCATCGACAGCTTTATCAGGAAGTCCAACTAAAGTAAAAGAGTGCAAAGTTTTCTTTGTGATATCTACTTCAACTGTGACAATCTTTCCTTTTAAAAGATGTGTTTGTGCTGAATATATTCTTGAAAACGACATATAAATTAAAATCCCCACAACATTTTTATATGTTAATGGGGATTTTAAACTAAATAACTTTTTCCATGCAAGCAACGCACGTTCTTGCACTTCCATTCACTTCTAGTCTTTCTTCTTCTATTTTATTTCCACAAACTTCACAGTTTCCATATTTCCCTTCATCTATTCGTACTAGAGCATCCTTGATATCATTCAATCGTGTCTCTAAGGCTGATAGAGTACTTGATCTTTCTTCATAATCTTCTGCTCTTTCTGCCATATCTCCCTCATCCTGAACTTCTTGAGATTTTATTTCACTCTCAGGAGCTGCTTCCCAATCATTTGTTTCTTTATCAAATTTGCCAATACTGGCTAGTTCTTCCTCTAGTAGTTTCTTTTCTTCTTCTAATTTTGTTTTATATTTTTCCATACACTTATACTATCATTAATCTAATAATTGGCAATCATAGCGGTTTTATATTTTTTAATATTAATTTTGCCACTATTTCTTTTATTGTAGATTCATCACTTGCTATGATTAGATTACTTTTATCGGTAAATAAGTAATAGAGTATAATTTTATCATTTTCATTTAGGAGAGCTCTTGCATCTTTGTTGTTTATGATTACATCTTTCCACTTTCTATCACTTATTTTTATTTTACTTTCTTTTGTATCAAGTTCAAATAAGGATAACATATCGCCAGCCAAGGTCTTTTCCCACTCTAGCATTCCAGCGTAAGTATATTCGTAATCTTTAGTTTGGAAAATTATAAATAAATTTTGTGCATTATTTGTGTAGGTTCCTATCATGTAAGAATCTGAAAGAGATCGTACTAGAGATGAAGGAGCTGTAAACCCTAGGTCTCTAAACAACTCTTGTGTCAGTATTTTTTCTTGTAGGCCATTTACTTCCTGTGATAAAGATATGAATTTTATGACATCACTTTTACCAGTTGTACTTGTTTCTTTTTTCACCCTATTTATTTCATTAGTTAATTCACTTGGATTAGTTACACCAAGATGAGAAATTTCATCATAAGAAATGAGGGTTTCCTCTTTTGCAATTTGTTCTGGAATATTTTGTTTGGCTTTTTGTTGGATAATAAAATATGTTCCACCAATAGCAATTGCAACTAGAATTATTCCACTGATAACCCAGAAAACTTTTTTTGTAGGAGTTCCTTCTACTTTTCTATACAAATCTTCTCTCTCGTGTTTGTTTTGCTCAGCGAGGGCAACTTTTATTACAGATATTTCATTATCGCGCACAGTGTCTGCCATGTCAGACATATAAGTTCTGACTGTTTTTATTCCATCTTTTTTGTTGTAATTTAATTTTTCTTCTTCCATGTTATTTTTTAAACTTTAGGTTTAAAGAAATCTTTATTAGCTTCTTTGATTGATAAACTAAGTCTTCCTTTTTCATCGAGCTTAATTATTTTTACTGGTACTCTATCTCCTTCCTTAAGGATATCAGAAACTCTCTCAACACGGAATGGGGCGATCTCAGATACGTGGACAAGTCCTTCTGTTTCAGAGCTTATCTTCACGAAGGCTCCGAAGTCCATGAGCTTCACAACTGTTCCTTCTGCGGTATCTCCTACTTTGTATTCATGAGTCATCTCCTCAATAATTTTTACTGCCTTTTCTGCTCCACCATTCTTACCTGTTACGAAGACTGTTCCGTCTTCTTCAATAGTTATTTCTGTACCAGTTTCTTCACGAATTGCATTTATGTTTTTTCCTCCAGGACCGATGACCATACCTATCTGATCCTTCTTAATTTTGACAGTAAGAATCTCTGGAGCATTTGGTGAAATTTTTGCACGAGGTTCTGCTATCTCGCTCGTAATAGTTTCTAATATTTGCATACGTGCAGTTTTGGCGCGAAGAAGTGCTTCTTTAAGTATTCCAATTTGTACTCCATCTACTTTCACATCGAGCTGAATTGCTGTGATTCCATTTTTTGTTCCTGCAACTTTGAAGTCCATATCTCCATAATGATCTTCTGGTCCTTGGATGTCAGTTAATAAAACATATTTACTATTATCTAATTCGTTCGCCATGAGTCCCACAGATATTCCAGCAACTGGTGTGGTGATTGGCACTCCACCATCCATGAGAGCGACAGTTGCAGCACAGATAGATGCTTGTGAAGTGGAGCCATTTGATGCTGTTGATTCTGATACAACACGAATTGTGTATGGGAAATTTATTTTATTTGGAATGACAGGAGTGAGAGCTTTCTCTGCTAAAAAGCCATGACCCATTTCTCTTCTGTTGATTCCTCCGACGCGTCCTGTCTCTCCTCCTGAATATGGTGGGAAGTTATAATGATGCATGAAACGCTTTTTTGACTCTGATTCCATTCCCTGTACGATTAACATATCTTCTGGTCCACCCAAAGTAAGGACTGAAAGTACATGAGTCTCTCCTCTATAGAAGATTCCAGTTCCGTGTAACACTTCGGATATTCCTCCTGCTTTGGCATAGAGCTTACGAACTTCATCTATTTTTCTTCCATCTGCACGAATACCTTTTTCTAATGCCATCTTGTGGAACGAGGCATCTAGATAATGATGAAGATAATCTTCTGATGCACTTTTAATAGCATCGTTATCTTCCCCTCCGTATTTTTCATCTAAGATTTTTTTCCACAAATCTTCTGCTTCGCTCGTAACCTTTTTACTCTCATTAGTGAAAAGTTTTTCATCGAGCATTGGCTTTATCTCTTTATCAAAGATTGCAATCATTTCACTTTCAATTTCTATTTTTGGAAATGTAAGTTTTTCTTTACCAAACTCATTTGAGAGTTTCTTTTGGAAGTCTTCCCATTTTGTTATCTCGACTGATGCAAGATCAAAACATTGACCCATCTCATCTTCAGATAGCTCGTAGGACATTGCCTCGATCATATTGATCGTTTTATCTTTTCCACAAACAAGCAGGTCGAGTGCGTATACTGATTCATCAGCATTTGGTATGTAATGATTTACTTTTAGAGTTTGGTCCTCTTTTGTCTTACTTATTTGTACAGCTCCGATCGGTCCGTTCCAAGGAATGTTTGAAGTGTGGAGTGCGATGGAGACAGCATTGATACCAAGAGTTTTCGGATCAGTTTCACCCACAGCAATAACTGTTACTATTACTTGAACTGCATTTTTAATATATTGGTCGAAGAGTGGGCGAATAGTACGATCGATCATACGGGCAGCCAAGATGGATTGATCACTTGGTCTTCCTTCTCTTTTGTTGTATTGGCCACCGAGAATTTTTCCAGCAGCATAGAACTTTTCTAAATACTCTACTGTCAAATTAAAGAATCCTAAATTCTTACTTCCATCTTTTGAGATGACAGCTGTTGCCATGACGACCGTTCCCTCACTTTTTAATATAACTGAACCATTAGCTTGATTGGCTAAGTCACTGAAAATTGCGGTAACTTTTTTACCACCAATTTCTACCTCATATTCTTTACTTTGCATAATATTTTAAGCTAGTCTCCAGACTCTAGTTTTGAAACCTATTTATACTCTTTTATGGCTTCAACTCTAATTGTCCGGAGATTAACCTTTGTTACCTATTAATGCTCATAGCATAGCAAAAAACTCTCTTTTTTCAAAGAGAGTTTTTTGCTAGTTTTTATCTATCAATTTTTCTAGAATATTAGATACTTTCTTGGATTTACTGAAAGGTCGAGGAAGTCATCGGCTTGTTCCTTCAATTTCATTGAAGAACTTTTACCAAACGATACAACTTCAACTTGGACTCCAGAAGTACTTTGTAAATACTCTACGAGTGGTATGAAGTCTCCGTCACCTGCGACTAGGACTACAGCGTCCAACTTTGGAGCCATCTTCATAATGTCTACTGCTATGCCTACATCCCAGTCCCCTTTCTTGGCACCACCGGAGAATATTTGTAATTCTTTTGTTTTTGTTTCTATTCCTAACTTTGTTAATGCATCAAAAAAGTTTTTCTCTTCACCTCCTTCACTTGTTATAACGTAAGCGATAGCGCGGACGAGCTTGCGTCCAGCTAAGGCGTCCTTCAAAACTGCTCCGAAGTTTACTTTCCTTTTATATAAATTTTTAGCTGAGTGGTATAGATTTGATGTGTCTATAAAAATACCGACTCTTTGCTCTTTATGTTTTATTATCATATATTTTATTTAAATTATTTTATTAAAATTTCGACCAATTATCATGTTTTCTTCGTAGACTTATTATACTCTATATTGGAACAAAAAACCCTCCAACCGAAGTCAGAGGGAATTTTGTTAAGCTTTTATTTTTTTAACTTCATTTTCGTGACGTACCTTGTCTGTTCTTTCTAGATATTTAAGGTGAGTTCTACGATCTGCTACCATTTTGATCAATCCGCGGCGTGAATGGTTGTCTTTCTTGTGGATTTTAAGATGATCTGCAAGTTCGTCTATTCTTTTAGATAAAACAGCAATCTGGACCTCAGGACTTCCTGTGTCTTTATCATGAAGCTGATTCTTCTTTATAATATTTTGCTTTTTCTTTGTTGTTAACATGATAGGCATATACTAGCACAAAAAATGAGATAATGCAAGCCCCCACACCCATATTTTTATTGCAGGAATACCTGCGTTGAAAACTATAAAAATATAGGTGTGGGGGCAAGGGGTGTGTTATAATTATTGTGCGACATTAATTATGGCCTCACAATTAGAACAACTTAAGAGGGAGTTCCTCGAACATGTGGAAATAGAGAAAGGAAACAGCCTAAAGACTGTTAATAATTACGATCATTATATTAGTCGTTTTTTTTCTTTTGCAAAGATAAGTGCGCCCCAAGATATTACAGATGACAAGATTCGTGAATTCAGACTTTTCTTAAATAGACAACCGGGAGTAAAAGTCCGCGGACAGTCTGCAAGTACACTCAAGAAGAATACTCAGAATTATCATTTGATAGCTCTCCGTTCTTTCCTTAAATATCTGATGAAGAGAAATATATCTTCCCTCTCACCCGATCGCATAGACCTCGCAAAGATTAAAGAGAGAAGTTTAGACTTAATATCAGTGGGTGAACTAAATAGGTTGCTCGAAGCTCCACTTAAGAATAATGAGAACGATAAGAAAGATGACACTCTGAAAAATTCTCGCGATAAAGCAATTCTTGAATTATTTTTCTCGACTGGTCTTCGTCTCTCAGAGCTTTGTTCTCTCAATAGAGATTTAGATTTATCCAAAGACGAATTCTCTATCCGTGGAAAGGGTGAGAAGGTACGAGTAGTTTTTCTTTCAAACTCTGCAAAGGATGCGATAAGAGAATATTTAAAGAATAGAAAAGATTTGGATGAACCGTTATTCATACAATATTCTAGAAATGGAAGCGGAAGCAACCGATTAACTCCACGATCCATAGAGAGGATAGTGAAATATTACGCGATTAAAGCAGGAATTTCCAAGAAAGTTACTCCGCACGTTATTCGCCACTCATTCGCAACTGATTTACTTTCCAACGGTGCCGACATCCGATCAGTGCAAATGATGCTCGGCCATGCAAACATCGCCACTACTCAGATATATACACACATCACAGACAAGCAACTCCGCGATGTACACAAGAAGTTTCACAGCAAGTAAACATGGAATAAAAAGTGTTCTCGAGCGAACCCTTACAAGGCCCTAGGGCCGAGTACGAGCAAAAAATTCAGCAGAATTTTATTGTGTGGTGAGTCCGAGAATACTTTTTATGGAGTGTTTATGTTTTTTCGTGTTAAAATGCATATATGAAAATAATTTCATGGAACACAAATGGATTACGAGCGACGGTGAAGCAAGGGTATTTTACTCCCCTGTTTGCTTTTAATAATCCCGATATAGTTTGCTTCCAAGAAACCAAATGTGAACCAGAGCAACTAGACGACAGTACAAGAAATTTAAAAGGTTACAACTCATACTTTTCATTTTCCAAACTTAGGAAGGGCTACAGTGGTGTGGGAATTTATTCGAAAACGAAACCCGAGAAAGTAGAGTACGGACTTGGCATTAAAAAATTTGATGACGAAGGGCGAACTCTAGTCGCCTACTATAAAGATTTCATTTTAATAAACTGCTACTTCCCTAACGGTGGAGGTGGCCCCGAGCGATTGAAATACAAATTGGAATTTTATGATGCGTTTTTAGAATTTATAAATAAATTAAAAAATGAAAAGAAAAATGTAATTTTCTGTGGTGATGTGAATACCGCTCACACAGAGATAGACCTTGCTCGTCCAAAAGAAAACGAAGACAACACTGGCTTCCTTCCTGTTGAACGTGAATGGATTGATGAGCTCGTGAACAATGGCTTTGTAGATATTTTTCGAAATTTTTATCCTGACAAAAAAGATGTCTATACTTACTGGGACATGAAGACTCGCGCTCGCGATCGCAACGTTGGCTGGCGCATCGACTACTTTTTTACCAATCAATCTTTTTTAAAAAATATAAAAAGCTTCAAAACCCTTTCCGACTATTTCGGCTCCGACCACTGCCCTATCCAAATTGAAATCAAATAATTTTCTATATTAAAAACTAAAAAAGTGCTACATTTTCTGCAGGTGCAGAAAATGTAGCACTTTTGTTTAGTAATTAGTTTTTTTATTCAAACTCTTAGTGCCTAGTCATGCGAGCTCAAAAAGTACATCATTCCCTCTAAAATCACCCCCCAATTAGCTTATCCACAGGTACTTGATATGGGCTTGTCATATTGTTTTTATATTGGTATATTAGAATTAATGGTTTATAATTCAGTTTTTATTAACTAAACTAAGGCTCTTTAAATTTTTTATAAAAAATCAACTCAAATTCTGTTTTTGCTAATAGTTAGTGAAAATACAGACGTAATAGGTAGTCCCACGAAAATGGACAAAAATATTTTTTGAAATTTTAATTTTTTTTTAATACTTTTGAAAAATGAAAACACTAAAATTTGTATTTTTGATGGCGGTATTCATGATGGTTCTTGTAGTAACAGTAACATCATCTCAGGCAAACACGACAAAGGAAAATCCGACGACAGCATCAATTCAGGCGAGCAATGGGGGTGCGGAATATTGCTGGATGGTTTCTTCTAACAACGAAACAATGACTGCCAATACAGAAGGTTTGCAAAGCAAAAAAGAGATCGACCTGGTTAACGGAGAAATGGCAAATATAGCAACAATCGAAACCGCTAAAGCCGAAGTATCTGAAGCAAAAGGAAACAGCAAAGATTTGTTGATGTATGGACTTGCCAAAAAATCAAACGAGGAAGTTATTGCTAATACAAATTTATCAGGACAAAAAATGTATGCCGAAAATCAAAAAAGCAAAGATCTGGTAGCAATTATGAGCGTTGGAGGGGCAGAAGTTAAAGTGATTGTTGCTTCAAATAACACACTTATCGATATGCCGGTTCAAGCAACAATCTGATTTACATTGCAGAAAAGTTGATTTTATTTTAGCGAAGGGTGTCCCATTTTGGACACCCTTTGTTTCGTTTATACCCCATGTTTTTTGTGAAGTTTATCGATTTCTTCTTCCTCCAATTTTTCTTTTGTTTCTTTTCCTCTCTCACCTAGTGTTTTGAGTTCGGCATCACCAAGCATATCTAAAGATTCTACCAGTTCACCAAGATGTTCCTTGGTGTTTTTTGTTGGATCGTCTAGAACTTCTTCGAGAAGCGCACTTAATATCCACCCCATTCGTGGTCCCGGTTTCATATGTAACACCTCCATCATATATTTTCCATCTATAGCTAGCTGTCCGACGGAGATAGGATCACGGAGGACTTCTTCTATCATTGCGTGATACTTGCGTAGACGGTACGGAGCTTCGGACTTACTCATCCCTACCCTGTCACATTCGCGTACGTTCATAAGGTCCCAGATATGTTCCTTTCCAACCCTTTGAACTATTCGACGGACAGCTGAAAGAGATATCTGCTCAGTATCAGAGAAGAACATGTGGTTGCGGACAAGTGAAACGACGAGGTCCGTCGACTTCTTTGGATATTTTAGGCGTTCCATTATTTGTTTGGCAAGTCTTGCTCCTATGACTTCATGGCCATAGAAAGTGTATTCCTTCTTGGTTCCAGCTCTTCTGGACTTTGGTTTCCCAATATCATGAAACAGTGCAGCTAATCTTATCTCAAGCGGCCAATCCTTCTCGCTTGCGTGGTTTAAGGCTTCAAGCAAGTGAACAAATACGTCATATTTATGAGCCCCACCCTGCTGGCACCCAATTCCCTCTTCCAGCTCTGGAATTATATATTTAAGTAGTCCAAGCTTTTGTAAGAGTCCAATCCCTTGCATGCTATTGCGACTTTCTATTATTTTTGTAAATTCGTCTCTAATTCTTTCAAATGAAACATTCTTTATTAAGTCTTTATTTTCTGCTATAGATTGCATAGTTTCATATGAAACTGCAAAATCTAGCTGAACCGAGAATCTGACGGCTCGGAGCATACGAAGTGCATCTTCTTGGAATCTATCATCTGACTTCCCTACCGCTCTTATAACTTTGTCCTTTATATCAGTCTGTCCTTTATAAAGGTCAATGATTTGTCCATTTTCAAGGCTATACGCCAAGGCATTAATGGTAAAGTCTCGTCTTTTTAAGTCATCTTCTATGTTTTTGCTGAATAACACCTCGTCAGGATGACGAAAATCACTATATTTTGCTTCAGTTCTATAAGGTGTAACCTCAATTATGTGATATTTCGTTACATGTGTAACGTTATTCTCTTCATTTATGGGTACACAAACCCCTACTGTTCCAAATTTGTTCTCATATATAGTCTTTTCAAACAAAGCAATGATTTCTTCAGGATTAGCATTTGTTGTAATATCCCAGTCTTTAGGTTCTCTTCCAATAATAAGATCACGAACACAGCCACCAACAAGAAAAGCCTCAAAATCTGCTTTTTCGAGTGTTTTTGTTACATGTGTAACATAATCAGGTATTTTTGAGTTGTTTATAGTAGGCATGATTGCCATAAAATTATTATAGGATAATTTTCTATGTGCGGGGTAGGAGAATCGGACTCCTGACACTAGTTTGGAAAACTAGAGTTATACCATTTAACTAACCCCGCAATTGTCTTATAACTGCTTGCTATTATAATATTTTTAATGATTAAATGCAATTATTTTTTTAGCTTGGTAATTAAGGATATTTTGTAAAGAATCCTTAATGATGTATAATATAAATGTTATATTATATGCACCCGTAGTGAAACGGATATCATACCTGCCTTCGAAGCAGATGTTCCAGGTTCGAGTCCTGGCGGGTGCACTATTGATTCCAGCCAAGAAAAATACTTGTGACCACAAATATCTTAACGTTTGACCTTTATCCGTCTTTTATCCACAGAAAAAATCCTTAAAAATCAAGATTTATGTGTATAACTATGTGCGTATTGTTTATAAAAGACATATATTTTAAAAGGCCACATTTCAATTTAGCTTTCACACTTTAGATTAATAGTGTTATATTATAAGGATATATTTGAGAGACATCATTATAAAATACTTTTAATATTTAATAAATAGCTAATCGTTTCACATGAAACGATTTAATAGGTTACACATGTAACTGTTGTGATTATATGAAGACTTTTACTTCAAATTCTCAAAAAATAGGTGAATTAGGGGAAGATATAGCTTGTGAGTTTCTCATGAAACATGACTTTTCTATATTAGAAAGGAATTATACTAAAAAGTGGGGCGAGATAGATATAATAGCTCAAAAGGGCGCCAAGAGGTATTTTATAGAAGTTAAATCTAAAAGTGTCTCTAATCTAGATTCGGACTTTATGAAGTCGGTTGATTTAGGGCATGAGACTAATAGGCCAGAGGATAATATGCACCCCTTGAAAATGAGGAGATTGCGTAGGGTAGTGGAGACGTATTTAATAAGTAAGAGACTTGGATATGTGGAATGGCAGTTTGATTTGTTAGTTGTGTACTTGGATATAGAGAAAAGGCAAGCCAGGGTGAAGGTGGTGGAGAATATAATATTGTAGGGTAATAGGGGAGAATCGGCTATTACATAGCCAGGTGCTTTTCCATCTTCGATAAGGAAAAGCCTTTCGATTCTCCTACGAGAGCCAAGCAGTTGGCTTTCTACGCCGCGAAAAACAGCTTATCGCTGTTTTTCTTTTGTGCGGCGTAGGAGAATCGAACTCCTGTCTCATCCTTGGCAAGGACGTGTTCTACCACTAAACCAACACCGCAGTTTTCTTATATTAACTTAAATAAAACAAAAATTCAAACGATACATCATACTGGTCGGGGTGCCGGGAATCGAACCCGGCCCTCGTGTTCCCAAAACACGGATACTACCGATATACTACACCCCGATATAATCTTTCCATATTAGCATATTTTAGAATAATTACAATTTTTTTATTTCTGTTATAATCAAACTTATGACAATGAACTATATATATGCATTTCTAAGTGTGGCGGTTGTGAGCCTAGTTTCTTTTGTGGGTGTTTTCTCTTTGTCTGTCGGGGAAGATTTGTTAAAAAAATATATTGGTTTTTTTATTAGTCTTGCTATTGGTGCACTTTTGGGAGATGCATTTATTCATATGATCCCTGAGGCATTTAAAAGTGGACTTAATTCTAGTACTATCGGAATTTTGATTATTGTAGGTTTATTAATATTTTTTATAATAGAAAAGTTTATTCACTGGCATCACCACGGAGAGGACAAAGAAGAGCCGCATATACATCCAGTAGGGAAGCTGGTTCTCTTTACTGATGGTTTCCATAATATGATAGATGGTGTTATTATCGGAGCAAGTTTCTTGGTCAGCGTGCCAGTCGGTATTGCTACTACTATTGCTGTTATATTGCACGAAATTCCACAGGAGATAGGAGACTTCGCTGTTCTCATACATGCAGGCTATACAAAGAGGAGAGCACTGTGGCTCAACTTCCTTTCTGCCCTCGCATCTGTTGTAGGGCTTATGATTGTCTTTGTGTTTGGAAATATTGTAGAAGGAGCAGCTTTATACTTTATACCTATTGCAGCAGGAGGCTTCATATATATAGCTGTTGCTGATTTAATTCCTGAACTTCACAAAACGAAAAATATCAAACACTCTATAATCCAAATAGCTATTATAATGATGGGTGTTTTATCAATGTTAGTGTTATTATTTTTAGAATAAAGTGGTATTGTCTGTATGAAGCCAGAAATTTGGATAAATTCAAAAACAGGTAAGGACAAATCTATCAATGAAGGAATTGATGAATATTTAAATAATCCCCAAGTAGTGGAGAAAATGGAATTAGCTGAATCTTTAGAAAAAAAGAAAAATGATGATCGCCAAACAAAACTTCAAGAAAATTATAACTCATTCTTATCTCGCAAGAGAGAACTAATTTTAAGTTTTGATGATTTAATTCACGAAGAAGCAGATATTCTTAAAATTGATTTAGATTTACGCTCATATGCTTTAGAGCTTTATAAAAAAAAGAAAAAATACTCCAAAGATGAACTCGCTTTAAATTTTGATGATTTAATTAATAAACCATCAGATATTCTTAAAATTGATTCAAAATTGCGTCCATATGCAATAGAACTTTACAAAAAAAGAAAAGAGAAATTAAGCCAAGAATTATCGAAATTTTATGTTGCTATTTGGGATTATATAGAGTTTAAATATGAAGAAAATACTTTAAATAAAGAAGATTTGACCAATTATATACTTAGTTTTGATGACAGTCTATTGGATAAAAAATCTAAATGGGAAGTAGAATTTAGGGTAGATAAATATTGGGAATGTTATCAAAAAATATTAAAATATAAAAATCTAAACTCAAAAATAGATACGATTAGTGCTTTAATAATAAATCCTGATAATATAAAAAAAATTAATCTTGATAAAATTGAAATTACTTATACTCCTTATTCAATAAATTTAACAATTTTAGATGACCACGACGCCTTTCAAGCTTTTCTAGAGAAAGATAAAGATACACTTGATGTAGATCATTCAAAGTCAAGTGGGGCATCTTGTTTTAAAGATGAGACTCCAGTGACTGTTGTTTCGGCGAAGATTGATTTTCCGGAAGAATCTGATAGGATATTCGTTCACGAGCAACAACATTTAAAAGATTATTATTTTTCTTATAGTTATGGTGTTTTTAAAGAAGGGATAGCTTATAGTCTTGATTGTGCGAAGGCTGAAATATTTGCTTTTTTGATTGAAGGTCTGAAATTAGATAAAATAAAAGATTTTTTAGAATATAATTATATTTCTTTTTATGAAAAACTATCAAATAATGATGTTATTTTATATAAAAAGATATTGAATGAAGCTTTTCTTGTTCTTCAAAAAATGCAGGATAGTGGAATGTCACCTGATAAAATTATTGATTTATTTATTAGAGTAGATATTAATAAGTGGAATAAAGAATATAAAAGGCTTATTTAAGAATTTAAATTGCGAATTATAAATAGAAAAACCACTCCTAGATAGAATAGAGCGGTTTTTCTTTTATATTAAAAAATTGTGTAAACAATTTAAATATTACTTTACAGCTTCTTTAAGAGCTTTTGCTGCTCTAAACTTTGGAACTTTTGTTGCTCCAACCTTTACTTGCTCTCCAGTCTTTGGATTGCGAGCCATTCTAGCTGCGCGAGCCTTTACTGAAAAGATCCCGATTCCTGCTATTGATACTTCGCCTCCTTTTTTCAAAGTAGCAACGATAGCATCAAACATTGCATTCACAATTTCTTCAGCTTGTACTTTTGTACCGCCTAATTTTTCGTGAACTAATTCTATTAAAGCTTGTTTATTCATTTATTTTAGTTTCTTATTCGTAAAAATAAGAATGCTAGCTAAATAATATTCGACCGTTTGCAAACGATCCCTAATAAATAGGTATAATATTATTATATACCAAGCTAATTTAAACACAAGCCCCCACACCTACTTTTTTGTTTTTGACAAAATATGACATAATGTTCAAATATAAAAGTAGGTGTGGGGGCAAGGGTGAGGTAATGCTATCTTGCGTACTCGATAATTCTATTCTCACGGATGAGAGTGACCCTTATTTCACCAGGGTAGGTGAGTTCTTGTTCAATCTTTTTAGCTATATCACGGGCCATTTCTTTAGCGGCAACGTCTCCAACTTTTTCAGGGGTGACGAATATACGAATCTCACGTCCAGCTGATAATGCATAAGACTTTTCTACTCCTTCAAAGCTTGTAGCAAGGGCTTCTAGTTCTTGTAAACGCTTGATATAGTTCTCTACACTGTCTCTACGTGCTCCTGGACGGCCTCCTGAGATCATATCGGCTGTCTGGACTATTACTCCTTCTATTGATTCGTGTGGAGTATCGTCATGGTGACTCTTCATAGCGGTTATAATTCTTGGATCTGCCTTGAACTTCTGAAGAATTCGGATACCTATATCTATATGTGTACCTTGAACTTCATGGTCGAGAGCTTTACCTATGTCGTGGACGAGTGCTCCTGCTTTGGCTATCTGGACGTCGGCACCAAGCTCTTCAGCAAGCATTCCTGATATATGAGCCATCTCTATAGAGTGCTGAAGGACGTTTTGCCCGTATGAAGTACGGAAGTATAAGCGTCCGACGATAGCTATAATGCGTGGATCTAGATTGAATATTCCACATTCATATACAGCTTGGTCTCCTTTATCTTTAATTATCTTATTTATATCTTCTTGAGCTTTGAGTACCATCTCTTCAATCTTTGCTGGCTGTATTCGGCCATCTAGTATAAGGTTCTCAAGTGCAAGGCGAGCTACTTGTCTGCGAACTGGATCAAAGGATGAAATGACTATCGCACCTGGAGTCTCATCTATTATGAGTTCTACGCCTGATGCCTTTTCAAATGCACGAATATTTCTTCCTTCTTTACCAATTATTTTACCCTTGATTTCATCATTTGGAATATTTACTGAAGTCGTCATCATTTCTGATGCGGTAGAAGAGGCGAGACGATTAATACTTGCAGAAAGAATATCTTTCGCACGACGATCTAACTTCTCAGAATTAGATGTTTCCATCTTTTGCATTCTTACTAAGAAGTCTTGTTCGTATTTTTCTTCGATATCTTTGAAAAGAATTTCTTTCGCTTCGTCTGTTGATAGACGAGCAACTTTTTCAAGTTCTTTCTCTTTCTCATCTTGCATTCCGTCGACACGTTCTTTGATCTTCTTCACTTCTTCAACTTTCAATTTTATTTTCTCTACTTCTTTATCTATTTCTGTTTGACGGGCATCAAGAAGTTCGTCTTTTTTAATTAGACGATTTTCTGTGTGTTTCCATTCTTCTTCTTTAACCTTTGTCTCTTTATTCACTTCTGCAAGATGGGCTTCTCCTTTTTTCTTGGCTTCATCTACTACTTTCTGGGCATCTTCTTTTGCGGAGAGCATTATCTTCTTGATCTCAAGTTCCATAGAACCCTTCTGACCAAGTGAGACAATGAGACGCAAATAATACCCAACACCGGCTCCTACTCCTAGGGCCGCTACCGCTATCAATATTATTGTTAAACTCATGGCGACTTTTTAGTCGCTTTAAGAACACAGGATAAAACCCTATTAAATTAAGGTTTAAATCTGAACAAGTATTATTAGTTTAGAACGATTTCCTTTCACAAGCATTAGGTTCATAAATAAGTATAGATGTCGTTACTGCATTAAAAAAGCGAACATGTAAATAAAAACTTTTAAATTTCGATATTTTCATAATACTCCAAAAGTCGTCTTTTGTCTACTTTTTCTGTTTTGAGATGATATCGTCTATTATGCCGTACTTTTTAGCTTCGTCGCTTGTCATCCAGTAGTCGCGGTCGGAATCTTTCTCTACTTGGTCTATCTTTTTGTTTGTATTAGTGGCAAGGATTTTATTCAAGGTGTCTTTGGTGCGGAGGATGTGCTTTGCATTGATAGCAATATCGCTAGCTTGTCCTTCTGTGCCGCCCATGACTTGGTGAATCATAACTTCAGAGTTTGGGAGAGAGAATCTTTTACCTTTCTTACCAGAAGAAAGAATAAGCGCGCCCATCGAAGCAGCGATACCGACACAAATGGTCGAAACGTCAGCTTTTATAAAATTCATCGTGTCGATGATAGCGAGACCAGCTGTGACTGAGCCACCAGGGGAGTTGATATAAAGATAAACATCTTTCTTAGAATCTGTATGATCAAGATAAAGAAGCTGGGCTATTATCAAATTTGCTGTGTAGTCGTCTATTGGACCACCGAGGAAAATAATACGTTCATTTAAAAGACGAGAGTATATGTCGTATGCTCTTTCGCCGAATTGTGATTTTTCTATAACTGTTGGGATTAACATATCTTTATTATATCATATTAGTAATAAGTTTTTATATAGTCGTCCACAAAAACACTTCATAAAAAAATTCTCGGACTCACCACACAATAATTTTCTACTGAAAATTTTGCTCGTACTCGGGCCGTCGCCCTCCGTAAGGGTTCGCTCGAGAACATTTATTATTCCGTGTTTTATTGCTGTTCTAAGAAGAGAAAAACTTTTTCGTTTTCAAGCATTTGCTCTACATATGCTCTTGCACGGGACGTGTCTGCATCTTTATACATCTCTGTAATCTTTGTGACGTCACTCATTATTTCTTCTTCAGTCGGAGCAAGTTTTTCTTTTTCGGAAATTGTATGGATGATAATCTGAAGTTTTGCACGTTTCTCTGCATCAGCTTTCCATTCTCCTCTTAAATCTATTTCTGTTTTGTTTATTTGCTTCAAGTAATCTTCCATCTTTAAGCCTGCATTTGTGATATCTGCTTCTAAACGGTAAAGCATTTTATCTGTTTCACTTTGAATTAATATTTCAGGGATTTCTCCTTCTGTTTGTTTCACCAATTCCTCGACTATTGCTAGACGAACCTTATCCTTGGCTACTGTCATCTTCTCTATTTTCATGTTACCACGGATTTTTTCTTTGAATGCTTCTACGTTTGCAAAGTCACCGAAAGTTTTTACAAATTCATCATTAAGTTCCGGGTATTCACTTTCTGGAATTTCTTTTGCTTCATCGGTACTATGTGCTGCTGCATGTTCTTCTTCTGTCATATTTTCATGACCGACGTGCTTACCACCTTTTACTTGCTCGGCGCGCATTTTACGAAGATCGAGTATTACTTTCTCTACTTCTTTTTCATCTACAACTATTTCTTTCCCGCCTGCTCCCGAACTATCGTGAGGGCGGGCAGGTTTATTTTCTTCTTTTGCATTTTCTGTGTTTGCAATTTTTTTATAGTCACCTAGTTTCATTTCTGGAAGTATAGCTGTAAGAATTTTAAATTCTAAATCTGAACCCTTTGCAATCTTTGTAATTGCGATTTGTGGACGGCCGATGGCGTCTATCTTGTTCTCTTCTAATATTTTAATGTAGCTTTCTTGTAGAGCTACTTCTGCCATCTCCTCTAAAAGCATCATTTCATTGGTATTTTCTTTGACTATCGTTGCGGGAGCTTTTCCTTTACGGAAGCCTGGGAGTTCCATTCTTTCGCCCACTCTTTCTAAGGCTTTGCTTTCATATTTTTCAAACTCTACCCATTCTAAAACACCTGTAATTTCTACCTCACTTTTGTCTAATTTTTTGATTGTTGTTTTCATAGTTTCCTCATCTTATACTAAAATCAGATTATTTTCAAATTTGTATTTCTACTGACCAAAGGTCATGAAGTTTGAACTCTCATATCTTTTGATAGAGTGGTTAAATAGTTTTACTGCAATGAAAAACCATACGACAGAACCAAGTCCAATTAAGAGGAGAGCGGTAATCGATACACTTTTTATTGTCTCGGTTGGAATTGCTGCAATTAATAGAGAAGGAATCATAAATGTGAAGATAAATCTCATTGCACCGTGGAATGCTCCACCATGGAAAAGAGTAGGAGTAAAAAATAACTGGAAGACGCTATCTGTGAAAGAAGTGGCATCAATAAAGTAAAAGCTCAATGCATTGATAATCAACGTCATTGAGAAGAATATTATTGAAGCAAAAATTGTTAAAATAAATATAAATATTATTTGGATAAAACTTATGTGTATTAAAAACCCATATACAGTCAGACAAATTATTCCAAAAATTGCATCTCCAACTGCCGAAGGGCTAAAGGCAGATGTAGCAATGCGAAGTATTAAATTTTTTGGAGAAAGCATGTACCGATCGAAAGATCCAGATGACACATACTCTGGGATCTTTCTTGTTCCCATAAATATTGAAACAATAAGGCCAAAAGAAAGAGCACAGAAACCATTGAGGGCAATAATATCGTAAGTAGTCCATCCGCCGATGATTCCAACTGATTTAACAAAGTAAACCCACAAAAATACAAAAGCTAAATTGTTTATGGCCATACCGATAATATTCATCAGGAAGCTGGTGCGTAATTCAGAACTACTTTGTATATTCTTTTTTATTGCATATAATGCAAATTTTATTTCTTTCATCATAAAATTATCCACCATTAACTGATACTTTTTCTCTGGCTTTTTTATATAGCCAAACCATAAATAAACCTAAAACTATAATCCAAAATATTTGTATTCCAACTAGTTTAACCCAATCGACTTTCCATGAGTCATAAACGATATGAGAGATAAACATCGATGCCCCAAATGGACTGTAAATTGCTATGTTGTATAGGAAAGCTGGAAAGAGTGCAACTGGTAAATATGAACCTCCGAGTATCATGACAAATTTATCCACAATCCAAAACACTGGATTTATATCCTCAATCCAAAAAGCAAATACTCCAACAATCGCATAAATTATTATCGTTAGTATCGAAGTGAGGAAAAATTCTATAATTAATGTTATTAGAAATAAGCTAGTCATCATTGATGGTGGAATTCCAATAATTAGAGCCAAAATAATGAAACTCAAAAAACCAATAAAAAGAAAATTATAAAATCCTAACCCAAATGTCCACCATACTTTGTATGACAAATATGATATTGGCTTATTGAGAAAAATTTCAACGCTTCCTGATTGCACATCTGTCATCATTAGTCTTGATATTCTTCGCAAGTTGAAATTTGAAAAAGTAAAATAAAAAAACATACTCCAAGCAACAACAAGAAAAGTGACGCCGTTTACCGTCCCGCCGTTTAGTTTAAATACATAGGCATATAACCCAAGAAGTATCCCCAATCTTGCTATCAAGATAAAAATATTTGCATACATTCTACTAGGGTAGTGCAGACTATCCTTTGTGAGTGTTTTCAGTATTTTAATTGGTAGACGAATCGCTCTCATAAATATTTCTAATTACTGACTCAAGATCTGCATAGTAGACATCTATATCTTCGACATCAAAAATATCTAATAGTTTTTTTAATGATTCCTTGGCGCTAATTTTATTTATTTTTATACGAATAGTTATTTTGTTTGAGTCCTTACATAAATATTCTAAACCTTCAGGAAGAGTTGGAAAGTCTTCAAATTTGGTAATTGGTATAATATCAATATATTTTTCATTAAAGAAAGTTTTATTTAAATCTTCTGTTGGTAAGTCTTTGATAAGTGTTCCGTGGTTTATGATCACAGTTCTGTCGCAAAGTGACTCGATATCTCCCACATCGTGAGAAGTTAGAAAGATTGTTGTATTCTCTTCTTTGTTGATTCGTAGCAATAGATCTCGAAGTGATTTCTTGGCTACAACATCTAGACCGATGGTTGGTTCATCGAGAAATATAATTTCTGGTTTATGAATTAGAGAGACGGCAACTTCTGCTCGCATCCTTTGTCCTAGAGAAAGTTTACGAACAGGTTGATCTAAGAATGGCTCAAGGCAGAAAATATCTACTAATTCTTTAACTCGAGTTTTAATTTGCTCTTCTGTCATATCGTACATAACTCCGTAAAATTCTAATGAGTCAGTAAGAGGTAAGTTCGGAAGTAGTTGAGATCTTTGTCCAAAAACAGTTCCGATTTTGTATGCTAACTTTTTTCTATCCTTAACGGGGTTAAGTCCAAGGATAGATATTTCTCCACCTGTTGGGAAAAGTATTCCAGCCATCATTTTAATTGTTGTAGATTTACCGGCACCATTAGGGCCGATGAAAGCAATTCGTTCTCCTTTTTTGACATTAAAAGAAATTCCTGAGACAGCTGTGATTGTCCTAATCTCTGGATGAAATAAATTTTTAATCCAACTGGAATTTGAGTTTTTAACGGGGAAACTAAAATCTTTATGTAAATTTTTCACAGAGATTATGTTCATAATTTAACTCTAACATAAATCATATCTTCTTTAAAGTGTAAACAAAAATGTCCCGCAGGTAAGCCTGCGGGACATTTTTGTTGTTTGTTTTTTATTTAATTTTTAAAACCAAAACGATACCAATATAGGAACCAAGATCAAAGCAATGATATTTAAGATTTTAATCATTGGGTTGATAGCAGGCCCTGCTGTATCTTTGTAAGGGTCGCCGACGGTGTCGCCAGTAACGGCTGCTTTGTGAGCATCACTACCTTTGCCACCATGATTTCCAAGTTCAATATATTTCTTTGCATTGTCCCATGCTCCACCGCCGGAAGTCATTGATATAGCAAGGAAGATTCCTGTAATAATTGAACCGACTAGAAGTCCACCCAAAGCTTCAGGGCCAAGAATGAATCCAACCAAGATAGGGGATAGAACTGCGATAACTGCTGGAAGAATCATTTGCTTGAGAGCGCCAGTTGTTACGATGTCTACGCAAGTTGCATAGTCAGGTTTTCCACTACCATCCATGATTCCTTTGATGTCTCTAAATTGTCTGCGAACTTCTTCGACAACTTTTCCAGCAGCCTTTCCTACAGCCTCCATACATAGTGCACTGAAGTAGTAAGGAAGAAGTCCACCGATAAGTAGACCGGCAATAACCATAGGATTACCAAGGTCGAATTTCAATATGTGTCCGAAGTTTGCAAATTCTTGTGTGTAAGAAGCGAAGAGAACAAGAGCGGCAAGTCCAGCTGAACCGATAGCGTAACCTTTTGTTACTGCCTTTGTTGTATTTCCAACTGCATCGAGAGGGTCTGTAACATCGCGAACACTTTCTGGAAGGCCAGCCATTTCTGCGATACCTCCGGCATTGTCAGTAATAGGACCGAATGAATCGATAGCAACTATTATTCCTGTTAAGGAAAGCATGGACATAGCGGCAACTGCAACTCCATATAATCCACCGAAGTGGTAAGAAGTTAAAATTCCAGCAACGATTGTAAGTAGAGGGAAAGCAGTAGATTTCATTGAAACCGCCAAGCCTTGAATTACGTTTGTTCCATGTCCTGAGACTGAAGCAAGAGCAATAGATTTTACAGGATTGTAAGCTGTTGATGTGTAATATTCTGTGATGACAATAATAAGAGCAGTGACGGCAATACCGACGAGAGCTGATATGTATAATGCATTCACAGAGTAGAGTCCATTACCTGTCATGAGCCATTTTGTAATAGGGTAGAAGCCGATAGCAGAAAGAATTCCTGCAGCTATTAATCCTTTATAAAGAGCGCCCATGATATTTTTATTTTTTCCAAGTTTTACGAACCATGTACCGATGATTGAAGAAAGTATTGCAACGCCTCCAATTGCGAGAGGGAACAAGATTGCATTACCGAAACCAACAAACATAAGAGAACCTAGAAGCATTGTTGCAACTGAAGTCACTGCATATGTTTCGAATAAGTCTGCGGCCATTCCTGCACAGTCTCCAACGTTGTCTCCGACATTGTCGGCGATAACTGCAGGATTGCGAGGATCATCTTCTGGAATTCCAGCTTCAACTTTACCGACGAGGTCTGCACCGACGTCAGCGGCTTTTGTAAATATACCACCACCCAAACGAGCGAAGATTGAGATCAAACTTGCTCCGAATGAAAGGCCGATTAAGGACTTCACAGCTTGGGCGGAACCGCTCCCAAAAATCTTCTCAGCAATAATATAGAAAGTTGTAACACCTAATAGAGCAAGACCGACAACGAGTAAACCTGTGACAGTTCCTCCTTTGAAAGCTAAACTCAAAGCCTCTTTTAATCCTTTCTTGGCTTCTTCTGTTGTGCGGACGTTAGCACGAACGGAAACGTTCATACCTATATATCCAGCAACAGCAGAGAGAATAGCACCAAAAATAAAACTAAATGCCATCATCCATCCAAGCATTGGCACCAAGCCGATAACTAAGAATAATATGACTGCGATAACGCCGATAGTTTTGTATTGGCGATTAAGGTAAGCACTTGCACCTTCTTGGATAGCTTTTGCAATTGCTTGCATCTTCTGATCTCCTGTACCTTTCTTAAGAACAACTCTGATTAAAAATAAACCGTATAATATTGCAATTATAGAACTTATAAGAGCAAAAATAATAAATGGATTCATATAACTTATTTTTTATTAATTAATAATTATTTACTTATCCTCTGTACCATCATCTACAATTCCACCATCTAGTATATCATCTTCACTTAAACTTTCATCACTTTTAATTCCTAAAGCCTCCATACCTTTTATATCTATTCTCCATCCAGTAAGCTTTGCGGCTAGACGGACATTTTGTCCACCCTTACCGATAGCAAGGGATAGCTGCTCCATTGCTACTTCTATTGTTGCCTTATGTTCTTCTACTGAGACTTCTATTTTAAGTACAGTTGCAGGAGAAATAGCACTTGATATATATGCGACTGGATCTGCTGACCAAGGAATAATATCTATCTTCTCACCATTTAATTCACTCATGACTGTTGTAACGCGTGATCCTTTTTGACCAACACAAGAACCTACTGGATCTACGTGCTCATCATTTGAGTAAACAGCGATCTTAGAACGGGCACCTGCTTCACGGGCGATAGCTTTGATCTCAACTACTCCGGATGCTATTTCTGGAGCTTCCATTGCAAAGAGTCCTTCTATAAGCTGGGGATGAGTACGAGAAAGCTTAAGATTTACTCCACGGGGAGTTTCCTCTATTGAGTATAAGTAAGCCTTTATTCTCTCTCCATGTCGATAAAATTCTCCGGGAATTTGTTCCTCTGGAAGAATTATACCTGTAGCACGATTGAAATCGATGTAGACTATTCCACGATCAACTTTTTGAACTATTCCGTTTATAATTTCACCTTCTTTGCTACCGTATTCATCTACAATTGCAGTTCTCTCTGCTTCACGAATTTTTTGAATTATAACTTGCTTCGCAGTCTGAGCAGCGATACGTCCGTAGTCACTTTGGTTTTCAAGAGGGAATATTATCTCTTCCTTGAGTTGTACATCACTTTTTATTTTTTTTGCATCTTCGAGGAGAATGTGATGCTCTTCATTAAATCGTACACGATCATCATCTTCAGCAATTTCTTCTTCCTCATCATCTTCTTTTGTCATTCGTACTAGAGATTCATCAACAACAATCTTAACTTGATTGAACTCCATTGTTCCTGTTTCTAAATCTATCTTTGCACGTATGATCTGGCCTTTTTTACCATAATCTTTCTTATAAGCGGCGGCCAGGGCTTGCTCTATAGCGTCAACAATCTTCTCTCGAGGGATTTTGCGCTCTTGTTCAAGCTGGTCCAATGCCGACTTCATTGTTTTGAGGTCTAACATAATTGGTTTTTGGTAATTGGTTTTTGGTTTTAATCAAAAAACAAATACCTTTTATTAAATTGTAATTTCTTACTAAATATAGATATCTTAGTAAAAATAAAAGCCCGGTTCGAGGACGGACTTACACTTGAGATGTTACCGCAATACTTTTAATTAGTCAATATAAGTGATATACTTATATTGACTAATTATTATTATTTAATTGCGAACTTTTATTAATTTATGAATTTATTTAAATTTTCTTCTATAAGTTTTTTGTTTCTCTTTTGTTTTTTGGTGACGCCAGTGTTTGCAGTAGAAACTCCACCAGCAAGTAATGTTGTAGTCTTGGCGACTGTCAACATTCAAAATGCCAAAATTGTTTCTCAAAAAGAAAATGACTTCAATATTTCTTTTAATATTTCAAACAGAGAAGGGACTCAGTCTGGAGTGAAGTATGGAGTAGAGCTTCTAAATACTGACCCTAAAAATCAATATATTGCCGATGAGAAAGTTTACCCTGATTCTTTAACTCTTACTCCTGGTGCTATTTTTTCCAAGGCATTCATATATCAAGCTCCTGCTATACTTTCTGGTACATATAATCTATTCTTAATGAGCAAGAATGAAAATGGCCTTATGTTGGGAAGAATGCTTTTAGGTAAGGTTACAATGAAAGCAATCGGAGAAGAGCTTTTGATTCTTCCGGCATCTTGTTATCTACAAGTAGTAGGAGAAAAAGATAGTCCTCATTATACTCTTTCTCAAAGAGTAGAAATTACTAAAACAGAAGCTCTTAGTATGACTTGTAGTGTATTGAATTCTAAAAATAAAAGTTTAACTGTTAAGCCAGTATTTGAAACTTTGTATCAAAGTGTGTATGGAACCATTGCTCCACAGACAGGAGGCAGTACAGACACTATCACAATTAAATCCGCAGAAACTAAATCTTTCACTATCACACTTCCTACTGTAAGTAATCCTCAAGTCTATAATGTAGGTGTTAAATTGGCCGAAGGGGTAGTAACTTCCAATACAATAAATGCCACGTACATTTTGAGTGGACCACAGGCGACTATTCTCAACCTTACAATAGACAAGAATTCGTACAAGAAAGGAGAGACTGCTAAATTATCATTTGCATATACCTCTCATATACCTCTCTCGGCACAAATCCAAAAAGTCGTATAAAGAGTACAGATATTCTTACCAACTTTGTCGTGAAGGCAACAATGGTGAACGAGAAGGGTAAAGAATGCATCACACCTGTGAGCCAAGCACTTGTACAAGATCTTAAGAATCCAAAAGTAGAAATTCCTGCAACGATTACGAAAGATTGTGTAAACCCAAAGGCATCAATAACCCTATTAGATGATAAAGGCAACGTTCTAGATCAGAAAGATTTCTTAACAAAGCCAGGTTCTAATTCTGCCCAAGCACCAACACCAGCGAAGTCTAGTGGATTGATAATTATATTTACAATAATTGGCCTCCTCATAGTCGCAGGAGTTGCCTATTACTTTATTAGTCTTAAGAAAAAACAAAATGAAACAAACCCTCAATAAATTATTATTTGTTCTTGGTCTTGTTGTTTTAGTGAATCTTATTCCTTCGATCGCGAGTGCCGATAGTTTTATGGTTGGTGACGCATACGTTTCTGTCAATGTTGATGCTTCTACTCCATCCAGCACCATAGCCTCAGCATCGGTTGATTGCTATTATTGTAATTCTGTTAGTGCACAAATTGATGCTTCTATTTGGAATCCCGTTTCTTTTTCTTATGGTTCTTCGCAAACAATACTTAATATGGGAGCTGGAGGCCTTTCTGAATATGGATCAACTGTATTTGATCTAAATGGATATCTTTCAGGAAATTATTATATAAATTTTAATGGAGTTGTCCAAGGTTTTCCTTTCTCAAATAATGTATCTTTTTATCTTAATGAATCTCCTAAGTCAGTATCTGTTTCAGCTTCTCCTTCATCTATAGTACAGGGTACTTCTAATAATATAACTGTGAGTTGGTCTTCATCAGGTGCGACTTACTGTGATGGGAATAATGGCCTTACAGGGCTATCTGGAAGTCATACTTTTTATGGTGTATCAGATTCTATGGTTTACTCAATTTATTGCTACGGTATAGATAATTATAGTAATTATAATCTTGTAGCTTATGGAGATGCATCGGTAAGTGCGTCTGTACCACCACCACCTCCTCCACTACCTCCAGCATTAGGGGTACAAATTTTTGCTAATGGTAAACCAGCTGAGACTGTAGCTTATAATAGTACTGCAAATATTACCTGGTCAACAACAGGCAATCCAACCTCTTGTGTTTGCTCATATTCTTCACCAAATGGAAGTGGTTCTTGTGGTTCAGGAATTGGATCAGTTGTCTCTGCTTCAGGTGTTCCATCCAATCTTAAATCAAACACAACCTTTAGTGTTACTTGCACTGATGTACCTATTGGAGTAATTCCTCCTGCTGATCCTGTCTATACCTATACTGGCTATGTTTGCCCGTCGTATTATCCATCCTGTTTCATAGCTGATACTGTTGTACAAATGGCGGATGGTACTACGAAGAATATTCAGGATGTGAATATAGGCGATGTATTGAAGGGCGAGAAGACGAATAATAAAGTCTTAGGATTTCATGATCCGAAATTAAATAGTAAGAAGCTCTATTCATTTAATGGAGGAAGATACTTCGTGACAGCTGAGCACCCATTCAAAACAATAGATGGCTGGAAGTCAATCAATCCAAGCCTAACAGCCGAGGAGAACATTGGCATAATAGTCACAGAGCTTAAGGTGGGTGATACTTTAATAACAGAAAATGGTAATGTATTACTTAAAACTATAAAGAGCAAAAATAATAAGGCAGATACACAGCTCTACAACTTTATCCTAGGTGGTGACCATACTTACTACGCTGATGGATACTTGGTTCACAATAAGATGGCGTGTAAGGCTGGCCAAGTTCCCAATATTGCTGGTGGATGTGAAGCAGATTGTTCCTTTAATTGTCCTTCTGGTTATACTAAATCTTGTACTGGTGGGGCTACTTTGTGTACTCAGGATTATTGTGGTGGTTATGTTACAACTTATAATTGTACAGGAACCGTAACCGGTAGTAGTCCTACTACTTATGAAGGACAGAGTTGTAATCAATTTGGAACACAAGCAACTTGTACACAGGATCCTTGGCTTACTCATGGTTGTAGTTGGAATGGTGTCTCTACTCCTGATGGTGTATGTGGTAGTGCTACTGGTAGTTATGTTTGTACCAAGCAAAAGACTGCAGCTACTTGTTCTGCAATTTCTAGTTGTTATTGGGTTTATACTGTTGCTCCTTAATAAAAAGACTTCTTATAAAATACCTATATTTATATATAGGTATTTTATTTTTTAAGTTATAAAAATATAGGAGTAGGAGTTATCCACCTTTTGTTAACTTATGGGTATTGACAAAAAACTTAAAATGTCCTATACTTAAGGTAAATTAAAGCATGTAAATTTCACTAAAATAATACACAAGGCCATGAAAAATTTTAAGTATTTTTTCGTTTGCGTCCTGTATTTAAACATACTGGGATGCCAAAGTTGTAATAAAAAGGATCCAGCATTGGATCCTGAACCAGTAAAAATTTTCCACACTGTCACAGTATTACCATGTGACGGAGTAACAGTCTCTCCAATTCTTCCCAACAACTCAACAAGAGTTGAAGACGGAAAATCATTTTCTATTGATCTTAACTCTGGTCCGAATAAAAGGTATAAAATACTTTCAAGCGGAGTTGTAGTTGCTGATTATAGAACTGGTAGTTTCTACTATTTGGTTCCAAGTGTAAAAACAGACTTGAATATCCAAATAATGTCAGAAACTGTAACATACACCGTAACTGCATCCGCAGGTACAGGTGGTACGGTCACTCCATTATCTACAGTTGTAGAATATGGTAGCGATTTACCTTTTAACATCACTGAGAATGCTGAATATACATTAACTTCTATAAAGGTTAATGGAGTAAGTGTGGCTATCGTAAAGCCATACGTGCTGAAAAATATCACAGCGAATTCTGATGTTCAAGTTGGTTTTACTCTTACCAACTTCCTTATCTTATCCAACGGCGCGGACAACAAATCGCGTTATTGGAAAATGACGAAGGAGGAATGGTATGATGTTAATCATGTTTATGAATACACATCAATACTAAATCCAGTACTGTTAACTGATAAGTGGTATTTCTACACAAATGGGAAAATGGAGTCGTTTAACACAGCAGGGGTTTTAGATGCAAATGATGTCTGGAATGTACTTCCAACTAATATCTTTACCCTCTCAAGTGGAGACAGAATCTATACTGTCATAGAGCTTACTGACAAAAAGTTCGTCTATGAACAAAAGGGGCAATTTACGCTTGGGGTTACTGAGTACGTACGTACAACTCTCGTACGACAGTAAATAGTATTTCATTTTCTTGTGTGTTCTAACACGACGTTCCAAGAACGTTGCGAAATATAAAAAAAGTTGCTCTGTATGGAGCAACTTTTTTTATTATGTGATTAAAATCAATTTTTAGTTAATTTAAATAATTTTTTTGAAGTTGCACTTCAATGTTGGATTTATTCAACGTATTAAGGTTATGAATTTAAATAGTTTAATGTATAATAAAAATATGAAATATATAATTCCATCAAAATTAAAAAAAGGAGATGAGATAAGAATAATAGCCCCAGCAAGGAGCCTGTCTTTATTAGATGATTCATTTATTCAATTGGCAAAAGAAAATATAGAAAATCAGGGGTATAAAGTAACTTTGTCAAAAAATTGTAAGGAATGTGACATATTTTTTTCTTCCTCTGTTAAATCTAGATTAATCGACATTCATCAAGCGTTTAGAGATAAAAAAGTTAAAGCAATTTTTACTGTAATCGGAGGATTTAATTCAAATGAATTATTACCATATTTAGATTATGGGTTGATAAAAAATAATCCAAAAATTTTGTGTGGTTATTCTGACATTACTGCTTTAGCAAATGCAATTACTGCAAGAACTGGATTGGTTACTTATTCAGGATTACATTTTTCTACTTGGGCTATGGAAAAAGGATTTGATTATAATCTGGACTATTTTAATAAATGTTTAGTTGAAGATAAAAAATATTTGATTGAAACATCAGAAAAATGGTCAGATGATGCTTGGTATAAAGATCAAGACAATAGAATTTTTGAAAAAAATGAGGGATATATTATTATAAATAAAGGTGAAGCAGAGGGTGTTATTTTGGGAGGAAATTTGTGTACTCTAAATTTACTACAAGGAACAAAATTTATGCCTGATATATCAAACTCAATTATTTTTATTGAAGATGATGATATGGTAGGAAATTTTTTTGGAGTAGAATTTAATCGAAATTTACAATCTTTAATTCATCAGCCAAATTTTAATAAAGTAAGGGGAATTGTAATCGGAAGATTTCAAAAAAAAGCAGAAATGACTATTGAGAAATTAAAATATATTATCCAAACCAAGAAGGAGTTAAAATCAATGCCAATTATTGCAAATGCTGATTTTGGTCATTCAAACCCTTTTATTACATTCCCAATCGGTGGAACAGTTAAAATATCTGCAATAAAAGGTAAAGTTAAAATTGAAATATTAAATCATTAAAAATATTTCTATTTTTTCAAAATGATTTTATACACATTGACGGATTAAAATCATAAAGTTTTTGTTGAAATAAATAATTGAAATCTGATTTATATAAATAAAATGTAATCTTCTAACTATGGAAAAAAATAATTTAGAATCTACTAGTCTACAAAATTTTAATATTGAATCAATACGATCTCTTTATTCAGAAACGATTAATTCTTTTTCTAACGTTTTTGGGTCAGAGGGATATATTAAACATGAACCATGCACATCTCTTATTTCTGGGATAGATCACAGTGTAAGATTTATTGGATCTACTACTAATGTGTTTAAAAAATATTTAAAAGAAGACATTCCTATTCCTAAGGAAGGATATTTTTTAGTACAAAAATGTTTAAGAACACGCAATACCAATACTTTATTTGATGATAGTATAATACCAGAATGGAGTTCATATTTTACTGCAATGGGGGCAATAGCTCCTTTTGATGCTATAAATAAACTCTCTGATACAACAATGAAATTTTTATCATCATTAAAAATTGATGAAAATAGAATAAGAATAGATGTTTCTTCTCTAGACACAGATTTATTAGAAATTATTAAAAAATTAAATAAAAATTATAAGTTTTCTATCAATATTACCGATGAGGGTAATATTGATAGTTATAGACATAAGTATGGGGAAGAAAATATTTCTGGTCGTAATTTTAATATTTCTATTAAAAATCAAAAGACTAATGAATTTAAAGATATTGGTAATATTATATTGATTGAGAAGAATAATATTCCAATAGCAACAGAAATGGGAATTGGGGTAGGAACTTTAATATCTAAAAAATTCAATTTAAGTAATTCAATAGAAGCATCATCTATAAGTAAAATAATTAAATATAAATCTGGCTTAACTACTAAATTTTCAGATACTCTTTCTGTCGTTGTTGTCATGTTAAAAGAAAAAATAACTCCTGGGTCAAGAGACAAGGCCAGATTATTAAGAACTAATCTTTTAGCGTTAACATATTTTAAACACAAGCTCGATATTGGAATAGAAGAAATTAAAAAATACGTTGATGATTATGAGAAAGAAGAATTTGGGGGAAATACAAATATAAGCAATATGATTATCAATTATTTGGTCGAAAATGAAAAACAATATCCAAATACTACATATGATTTTAACTGGGGGAAAAATAATTGAAGAAATAAAAAATGGTAATATAACGATTCTTCCATTTTGTGTAGATCAAATAAACCCCAATAGTTATAATTATAGGTTGGGAAAGTCTATTAAGGTTTTTGATAAATTTAATGGGGATAAGGCAGTGTTTAAAAGTATTATTATTCCTACAAAGGGATATGTTTTAAAGCCTTGTCAAATGTATTTAGCTAATACGAAAGAAATTATTGGTAGTTCCAAATATGCCATGTCTTTAATTGGAAGAAGTTCAATTGGTAGGTATGGACTTTTCTTACAAGTTTCTGCTAATCTTGGGCATACAACTTCAATTCATAAATGGACACTTGAAATTGTTGCGACAAAATCAATTAAAGTATATTCTGGAATGATAATTGGTCAAGTTTCGTTTTGGAAAAATTTTGGTAGTTTTAAAAAATATGAAGGAAAATATGGCTCTATAAATTACCCAGGAGAATCATTTACCCCACTATTACCCTCAAAATTATATGATATTAACAGGAAATAAAATAATAAAAGAAGTTAGAAATAATAAAATTGATATTTTTCCATTTAATAAAAAGAGAGCGACTACTAATTCGTATGATTTATCTTTAGGAAATAAGATAATTAGATATAGGAAAGGAATTATAGATCCAAGAAAAAAAGTACTATATGATGAAATAATAATACCAAAAGAAGGATTAGTCCTTCAGTCAGGAGAATTTATTCTAGGACATTCAGAAGAGAGAATTGGTAGTGATTTTTATGTACCAATTATTCATGGAAAATCTGGAACAGCCAGAATGGGGTTGTTTGTTCATGTTACAGCAGATTTGATTGATATTGGATCTCATGGTGTAACTACTTTCCAATTATATGCAACATTACCAGTAAGAATATATCCTGGTATGTTAATAGCTCAGGTAAGTTTTTGGGTTCCTTTTGGAGATATTATTTTATATAAAGGTAAATATCAAAATAGTATTGGTCCACAAGTTTCTCAAATTTATAAAAACTTTTTATAAATAAAAAAGTTTAAGAATTATTTGTATTTTAAATAAATGAAGTAATTTAAAAAAATTGCCCCCGAAACGGAGCAACTTTTTTATTATATAGCATATATATTGTGAAGCCCTTTGATTACGTATCTCATGATTCGCAAGAACAATTCTTGTGTGAATAACTTAATTGAGTAATTCTTTCTCGAATTCATTATAATGCTCAGACAAATACTGCAAAAGATCAAAATTATTTTGCAAAAATTTATCTACTCTATTATTGTTTCTAATATAATGCTCTTCCTCAACCCAAACACCATGTATTAATTTTAAATAAAATAATTTTAATCCTTGAGAAATTTCTTTTTTTGAAATCGGGTAAATATTACAATATGCTTTTATAAACAATTTTGCTCTACTAATATTATCTTTCTTTTTAATACTTTTATTAAAAAAACTATGAAAAACAGCTCTTAGTAACTCATATACTCTTGGTGAATAATTGGTCTTTTCAAAATCAAATACTTTTAAAACTTTATCATCATTAAAAAATACATTATGGTAAATATAATCACCATGAATTAAATGATCGCTCTTTAAGTTTAAATCTTTGAAAAGAATAGTGTTTAGTTTTATTAATTTTTTCTTAGTCTCAATACTTTTAAGTGTTAATTTGTCAAAATTAGTTGTTTTTTGTTTTTTTCTAATTATTGAATTAATAACCTTTATTTTTTTTAGAGATTTTTGTTTATCCCATTCCTTAAATACTTCTTTGATAGGCAACTTAGAGTTTTTACCCAATAAGTGAATCCTTCCTAGCATCTCACCTAGAGATATAATTGTCTTATTAGTTAAATAATCTTCTTTTAATTCTTTGTTAAAAATAAAAGGAAAAAGGGCATAATATTCTTTCTTAAAAAGAAAGAAGGTTTTATTATTTTTATTCCTAATGGGTAAAATTACAGGTATGCCATCTTGTGCAAAGTAATTCTTAACTGAATGAATTTCTTTTATCTTGTTTTCATTATTAAAACGATATTTTTTAAGAAAATATTTATTAGTATCTCCAATAAGAATGTAATTCTCAGACAAAGAACCCTCCTTAACTTTTTCAAAAGTATTAAAATTAAATCCATAAATTTTATTAACATGAGATAGTAATTCATTCATAATATGATTATACTATATATGATTGATTATTGTTATTGGAGTTAATTGTCATTTAAAAATTCACAAGAATGGTTCTTGTGAAAGGATATAGAGTGTTTTTTTATAATTATATTTTATTATTCTCCATCAAATATTTTATTACTGCTTCATAGCCCTCACTCCAAATATGGAGGCGTTCTTCCTCGGGGTACTCTGTTATCGCCCTATTTTCGTCATTTAATCTTATTAAACCATTCCAGCCTTTAGCATTAACTCCTTTTTGTTCATCCCCGAACGTCATAGGTACTTTAAAAGTATATTCAAAAGTTGTTCCATTTGGTTCTGCATAAACTGTCGATACTTCGAACCATCCTTTATTGTTGCCCAATGAATTTATAATTCTACTTATTAGATTCGCGGGAATTTTTCTCTCTATATAACTCATATATGGGCCAGGGATACCTAGTGCTTCTATAAAAAGACTATGGTCTTCTCGTATAACTGGGGCATTAAGCTCTTTGGCTG